>ERZ839489.116-NODE-116-length-96614-cov-31.857248_pt1 | contig 96614 bp, 88 predicted proteins | sample MGYA00519938_ERZ839489 | MGnify/ENA primary metagenome ERZ839489 (study PRJEB31850, sample SAMEA3708846) | human gut metagenome | biome: human gut; feature: human-associated habitat; material: faeces | place: China | collected 2014 ...
TTTGAGTTGAAAGGAGCCTCCATGCGCCAAAAAAGCAACATAAAAAGTACAGAAACCCACAGAAATGACTAATTTTGCAACGCCATTAGACTAAAGAGCCAGAAAAGTGAACGGATATCCCCGTTTTGGGTGGGTGGATATCCTCCGTTTTCAGCACCAAGTGAACTATATGTTTGTGCAACACAGGCAGAAAGGAGAAATAGTGGTCAGAAAAAGGAAGACCTTGTAAAGGTCATTGATGAAGAATTGGATGATTCTTTAATTGATAGTACATATCAGTTTGAAATTAAACAATCAGATGATCTTTTTCTTAATGGTAGAGATAAGCACGAATTCTGCTATCTTTGTCAAAAATTGATTCTTAGGAAGATTCAAAAGAACATCCAAAAGATATATTCAGTTCATCAAACGGATAGGAACACTATCATTAAACAGATGAAGATTCTTTTATGTGAGAATGTGGATATGTGGGTGGTTAGATTGGACGTAAGACATTTCTATGAGAGCATCAATCGTGAAGCCATTTTGAAGAAATTGGTAGAAGATGCCAGATTATCGTATACTACATTGGTTTTATTGCAGACACTATTCAATAATCCGATTATTGCTTTAAGTACAGGCCTTCCAAGGGGACTGGGTATAAGTGCTGTGTTGTCAGAATTATACATGAAATACTTCGATTTAAGTATAAGACGAGTTGGTGGCGTATACTATTATGCACGATTTGTTGATGATATAATTGTGTTTTGTAGTGATCAACATAGCGCGAATGTGGTAATGGAAACTGCAAAGTCAGAGCTTTCCAAACTTGGTCTGACTCTTAATGGGAAAAAGTCATATATATGGGATTCCACCAAGTCAAATAATCTTGTTTATCTTGGATATGCTTTTAATAAGGTTGGCAAATCGCTGGACATTGCTATTGCAGAGAAGAAGATAAAGAAAGTCAAGACAAAGTTGACTAAAGCTTTTGTGCGCTTTGCTAAAGACCGTAATTTTGACCTCCTTAAAATGAGAATTAAATTTCTGACAGGAAATTTTACCATATACAGGGAGGACACTTTGCTTCCAATTAAAGTCGGCATCTATTTTAATTATAGGATGGCTACAAATATGACGGGAGTAAACGATTTGGATAGATTTTATCAACGATTACTACATTGTCAAAGAGGAAGGTTGGGCAGCAGACTGAGGCTGGCGAAAGACAAGTTGAGGGATTTAGAGAAATACTCTTTTCGCTTTGGCTTTGAACATCATGTAAATCACCATTTTACAAAAGAGCAATTGAGAACAATTACAAATTGTTGGTTATGAGAACAGAACGAAACTTGAATAATAAATATCGAGTGCTTCTGACAGAGGTGTTGCCATACGAATTGCCTCTTGTGTTGAATAATGAAGCGTTCTATGAAAATATGCAGAATGAATCATTGCGTAAGACATTCTTTGATGTTTTTAATGGTATTGTAAAATCTGGTACATGGACAATATCATTTGATTATGATATCAGAAGAATAGGAGGTGAGCGAAGTCGAAAGTTGAGTTTAATGCATCCAATGACACAATTAGATTGTGTGGAACATTATGCGAAATATGATGATTACATGATTCCTTTATGTTCACGTAGTCCTTTTTCCATCAGGCATATTGTCAAAAAGGCAAATTTTATATTTCCATTTGTGGAGGTGGAAGAGAAAACTATATCTGAGGATGAGTTGGAACGACCAGTCGAAGTGGAGGAAGATGAGGTTGATATTCGTTATCGTTCATATTTTAAATATGAGAAGTATGATTTGGTTTACAAGTTCTTTGAAAGTGGAGACAGTTTGCGACTTGAGCAAAAATACTCTCATATGTTGAAGATAGATGTCTCTGGATGTTTCTACCATATTTATACGCACTCTGTGACATGGGCGGTAAAAGGCAAAGATATAGCAAAGAAAAATACCAAAGCCAAGACATTTGAGAATGATTTTGACCATCTGATGCAGCATGCCAACTATAACGAAACAAATGGCATCATTGTGGGACCAGAAATATCAAGAATATTTGCGGAGATTATACTTCAAGCAGTCGATTTAGCTATTCTTCGAGAGTTGAAGGAGCAATATGGATATAGGTTGGGACGTGACTATGAAATAAGACGCTATGTGGATGATTCTTATGTCTATGCGACATCACGAGAAATATTAGAGAATGTTTGCTCGGTGTATCAAGAACAATTGGCTTTCTATAAGATGGATATTAACAAGAGCAAACTCGAATATTGTGTTCGTCCGTTTACTACAGGTGTCAGTGATGCAAAGCGACAACTGAATAGACTGATTGCAGAATTTAAAGAAAACCATTTGCAAGTAAACGATGATGGAATTTATGCGAAGAGAATCAAGAAAGATATGAGCGTTTTCACACTATTCATCAAGCAATTTCGTTCAATAACGCATCAATTCCAACAAACCTATGGTGATTTAAATAAATATGTGTTAACGCTCTTGTTACGGCAAATTAGATATGAAATAAAAGCGAAACGTGTACCTTCATTAGGCTTATTGACCGTATTTACAGAGATTTCATTTTATATCTTCTCACTTGATATGCATACTACTGCCTCATATAGATTGTGTTCAATTTTGGAATGTATTGTGACATGGGCGGATACTTGCAAAGATAAAAACATAAAGCAGGAACTGCAGAACAGAATTCGCCGTGAAGCAAAACGTATACTTGACATCTACAAGAATGAAAAATGTGAATCTAATATGAATATGGAAGCACTTAACTTGCTGATAACTCTGAATAGATTGATTGGTTATAAGCTAACGATAGAACAAATAGAATCATTATTTGGGATAAATTGCAATATGGAAGAAAGCTATAGCAAGCTTAATTATTTCCAAATATGTACACTATTATACTTAATTGAGAAAGATAAATATTATCAACCGATAAAGGATATTATCGAAAAGGAAATCATCAGACGTTTTCCGGAACAGCAAGTATTAAAAAAATCTGAAAACGCTCATTTGTTCTTTGATATTATGACATGTCCATACGTGGAGAAAAGTGTTGGTATGAATATAATACGAAAAGCGACAGGAGTAAGGAAGTCACAGGCATATAATAAACGTTCGGAGTTGGCAAAACCAAAACGTTGGTTCTTTGACTGGGACAAGAGTCATGCTTTGGCATATTTCTTAAGCAAGAAGGAATATCATTCGCCATACGAATAGAAAATACAGAGAACTAATTCAGACCCGAAGAGACAGTCTAATGCAGATTCTAAGTAAAATAGAAGAAGCGGCGGTACATACGGATGGGCGAGGCAACGAAAAAGTACAGTTTTCAACTGACTTCTTTCAATGCCATGGCTATTGCTTAGTACATTCCGAGGAGCTTGCTCCACACACTAATGATCCTCAGAGGTTTGTTTTAGTTCTCCTTTTTGATTTTAGCTTTAGCATATGGTAAATTATTATGTAAGTATTCGGTGAAAGCCGTATTGTGCGCCTAGAAAAAGTTTCGCACCTTTGCACCAGAATTTAAAATGTTCAAATTATGGTACAAGGTAAGAAAGCATTCAACAACAGCAAGCCAAAGTTCGCCGAGGTTGTGATCGGTGACAGTGAGGCGAAGGAAATGCGTGTGGCGGCGAATGGTTGCCCCTCCCGCAGTCCTTGTCTAAAACAGGTCTATCCCAATAGCGTGACGCTCATCCTTCCTGCTGACACCAGCGTCGAGCAGCTTCGGGCTTATATTGGCATAACCGTGTAGGCTTATGGCTAGAGTTTGTCAGCTGACGGATGATCTGAGGTATGGCAAAGAAACTTAGGGAAAAACTTGCAGGGAAGCGACGGAATGTGTATATTTGCAGTCTTCATAGTGTGTGTGCTCCGTGCTGCTTTTCGGCTGGCGCATATTGAAATCCTTTATGGATAATATGTCCAGTTTGGAAAACAAAACAAAGAGCTCTGAATTGAAAAATTTCATGAGTTCAAAGCATACTTTCGTTACCTCAAACAAAGAAAAAATGGCATTGCCAATTAACATAGAAAGCCTTCTTAGTGGAAGTGCAGTGGAAAGCAATCAGCTTGAATATAAGGAAGGTTGGAATCCAAATACAATATATCGCAGCATCTGTGCCTTTGCTAATGATTTTGAGGATACAGGTGGTGGGTATATTATTGTAGGAGTGAATGAAGAACATGGACATGCTGTTCGTCCAGTTTTAGGTGTGAATCCTGATTCTATCGAACAGATAGAGAGGGATATGGTTGGCTATAACAACCTTATCCGTCCGTATTATCAGCTTCGTCTTTTTATAGAAGAGGTTGATGGCAAGACAATTCTTGTAATTAAAGTCACGGCAGGAGAACGCCGACCGTATAAGGTGCCAGACCGTATAACGGCAAAATAGAAGGAGAAAGGACATATTTTTTGATTGACATTCCTTGTAAGTTGGATTGCTTGGGAGTACAAGTAGGCAAAAATAACAAGAAAGAATGCAAGAAAGAGTGCAAGAAAGAATTCAAGAAAGAACTGTCTGATATTCAAGCTCTTATTTTAAAAATATTATCTAGGGAAAATAAGACTACTATAGCAAATTTAGCAAGAAAGACCGGTCTTTCTGCAAGAAAGATTTCAAGCGAACTAAAGGCTTTGCGAGAAGATTTTCACGTTCTTAAACGTGAAGGAGGACGTAAAGATGGTCATTGGGTAATAGGTGACTTTTAAGGTTCTTCCGGAAAATGGAGTGATTCGATGTGGACACATAGAAGACAACTTGAACAACTTTTACAACAAGTAACAACTCTTTCGGTAAGCCATGAGCAGAACTGAGCTTGCTCAAGTTATGCCATGGCGAGAAAGAGTGCCATGTAATGGAACAGCTTCGCGGGGACATCGCCTCTTCGAGGCCCATGCTGACCAAGGGTTGCTGCAAGGGAAACAACTATGAACAAAACCGATCACTCGATTTTCCGGATGAACCAGAAAACAATAGACGAAATGTTTGATATGTCTTAGCATCTTCGCCCCGAATAGCTGATTTATTCTATGCTCAAATACATGCTGGTGAGGGAAACAACTAGAACTACAACTGTGATATGGCAAGAAACTTGGGGGAAAAATTGCAGGGAAGCAAAGGAAAGTGTATTAGAGGAAGAAGATGCGCTTTCATTTATTTGGGAGGAAAAACAAAAATGTCACTTATAGCTAAGGAAATGATGGTTCCTGGTGCTAATGACAATGATAAGGAGAAATATCTTACACAAAAGTTGGAACTTTTGGTTGGACGTAGGGATCAAATAGCTCATGAGTCCGACATGAGCTATACGGAAAAGCGAGAAATAACTCAAATGGAAGTTGAAGACGCTATTACTTTTATTGATAGTTTTGTCGCATGTGTGGATAGCCATGTTTAGTTTTTTCTTGGTACCAAACGTTGGCTTTGTCATGTAAGCTCTCCAACTAGATTTTGTTGCAAGATGTATGCTTTATTAGCGTGGTTACCTTTGAAAAATGATAAGTTTGCAAAGTATAACATAAAGGATAAATAGGGTATAATCTGCAAGATGATGGCGAATTATTTGCCAGTGTCGAGGAAATAGCGTAAATTTGCGATCTGGACGAGCATTAGTGGCTCGTCAACATCCAATTATGATAGCTGACAAGATAGAATACATCATCATGCTCGTGAAGCTCTTTGCCCGTCGTTTTGGGTTAAGCTATATGCAGGCTTTCCGCTATGTCTGTCTGCATGATGGCATAGAGTATGCGGAGAGACACTACAATATTCTTCACACGCTGACGTTTGAGGACCAGGTGGATGCGCTTGCCGCTTATTGTCATAGAAAGGGAGGGTTGTTGGTATGAAGCTGTATCATGGATCTAATATGAAGGTGGAGGTTATTGACCTTGCTAAGTCTCGCCCAGCAAAGGACTTTGGACGAGCTTTCTATCTTTCCGCTGAGGAGCAACAGGCAAAGGAAATGGCGCAATTCAAAGTGGAAGCGTTCGGTGGGGACGTGGTGGTTAATTGCTTTGAATTTGATGATTCTACTCTTGATGGGTTGAAGTTTCTATGTTTTGAGGAATACTCTGAGGAATGGGCTAAGTTTGTTTTGGCAAATCGTAAATCGTCAGATACTCTTCATGATTATGACGTGGTGTATGGGCCGATAGCCAATGACAAGATTGGTAGGCAGATTTTTAATCTTCAGGCTGGTTACATAGATTTTTCAACATTTATTAGACGTATTCAGTATCCAGAGGGTATTACTTTTCAGTGGGCTTTTTGTACTGAACGTGCCATTAAACTTCTTCGTGTTTTATGAAAGTGACAGATAAAGATTTTCAATATATGCTGGAGTGTATGGAGCGTGATGTCGCCACGCTTCTCGTTGAAAAGAGAGGGATGACGATTCGTCAAGCTCTCGGTGTGTTGTATGACTCTGAAACTTATCGTTTGCTGCAGATTCCGAATACAGGGCTATATTTTCAGTCTCCTCAATATGTGTATTCGTTTTTGCAGGAAGAAATGGATAGAGGAAGAATATCTAATAACTTCTCTTGTGTAAGTAAACGGTGAAAGCCGTACTATACTATAGGTTTTCAAGGTTTCTCACTTTGTGGCTTAACAGTCTTAAAGTGATGGCTTACGGTCAGTTAATACTGTCGGCGTAATAGGTAAGGGATGAGCCTTCTGATGGTATCGTGGAAAGGATAAAAACGGAGCATGTAAAACTGATACAGGCCAGTGTCATGCCCTAAATAGAGCGCCAACCGAAGCGTGATGGCAATGTAAGGTGTTACGGGCGTTATATGTATTCTCCGTAACTTTTAACACAAAACATTCTTTATTCTCAATAAGCAGTTGTATCTTTGCACGAAAATAAGAGTGGTATGGATAGAAGTAAAATTATCGACACGCTCAAACAACGAGGTGGATTCATAACCACAGGCGAAGTGAAAAGCCGTGGCGAGTATGAACAGCTTCGCCGTGCAATAGAAGACGGAACGCTTATACGGATTCGTAATGGTGTTTATGTGGAAATGTCTGCGTTGGCAAATAACATGATAGATGTGGAGCGTATAGTTCCGCATGGAGTGCTTTGCCTGTATAGTGCGTTTGCTCATTATGGGCTTTCCATGCAAGTTCCTTCCGCTACTTGCATTGCCATTGAAGCCAAACGAAAGGTGCGCTTGCCCGAATATCCCCCGATTGACCTCTATTATTGGAAAAAGGAGAATTTGGAGTTTGGTATAGTAAAGAAGAACATATCAGTATACGAAGTACTCATTACGGATATGGAGCGAACAGTCTGTGATGCCGTAAAGTACCGAAACAAGATTGGACTTGATGTTTGCGGTGAGGTGATAGACAACTATCTCAAAAAGGAGACCCGCAATGTGTCTTTACTTCATGAATACGCACAGAAACTGAGAGTGAAAAAAATATTGACTACATATTTGGAGACAAGGCTATGACAAAAAAATTAGGAAAGAATTTTCTGAAATGTTTGATATGTTTTAGCATCTTCGCCCCGAATTGTTGACCTATTCTATGCTCAAATACATGCTGGTAAGGGAAACAACCAGTACTACAGCTGCGATACGGCAAGAAATTTTGGGGAAAATTTGCAGGGAAGCAAAGGAAAGTGTATATTTGCAGACTTCATTTGACTTTTGAAATATGAATGAACTGAAAGTAGAAAACTTTGGACCAATAGGCAAGGCTCATGTGGAGTTTGGTGACCTTACCATTCTTGTTGGCGCGCAAGCTTCGGGTAAAAGCCTGTTTCTTGAACTGCTGAAACTGTTGGAAGACAAGGATGCTATTGTCGAGACGCTGAGGAAGTATAATTATATCATCAGCAAGAATAACGTATCCTATTTGTTGGAGGCGTACTTCGGCAATGGTATGGCTGGCGTTTGGGGAGAGAACACCAAAATAGTTTATGACGGGCGAGAGGCTTCTGCTGTCATTTCGTTGATGAAGAATAAGGTGAAGGAGGCAGAGGAGAAGGTTTTCTACATACCTGCTCAAAGGGTGTTTAGCATTTCGGATGGGCGGCCCAAGGCGTTTTCAGAGTTTGACCCAACGGCTCCTTATGTGTTGCGCCAGTTTAGTGAGATTCTGCGTGTGTTTATGTCGATCGGCTTGGGAGGGAATACTACCTTGTTTCCCGTCAAAACTCGCCTGAAGAGTGCGCAGAAGAGGTCTTTTGATTCTTCTATTTTTCATGGTGGAAGAGTGGAACTTGAGAATGAGAACGGACAGCGCAAAATGCGTATGAAGGTGGACGGGATGGATATGCCGTTTATGACGTGGAGCGCTGGACAGAAAGAGTTTATGCCTTTATTGATGGGTTTCTACTGTGTGTCGGGTCCTCCTATGCAGCTGCTCAACAAAGATCAGTATGATTATATTGTGATCGAGGAGCCAGAGATGGGACTTCATCCCAAAGCGATCATGTCGGTGCTGTTGGAAATACTGGAGTTGGTACAGATGGGCAAAAAAGTCATCGTATCTACTCACTCTACCGTCCCTCTCGAGTTTGTGTGGGCTTTCAACATCCTAAAAAGATCGGCTAATAAAAACAAAGAGGCAGGATTGGCAAAACTCTTTGATGTATCGGGGAAAGGGGCTGGCATCTTTGCAGGAATCTTTGATAAGTCCATCAGAACCTACGCTTTTGAAAGAAAGGATGAGAAGGTGGAGAGTGTTGATATTTCCTCCCTTGATGCTTTGGATGAGCAACCCGTCGTGAGCGAATGGGGTGGACTTTCTTCCTTTGCCACTCGGGCCTCTGAACTTGTAACGAAGTATTGTGATGAGTAAGGCTAAGAAGCAAAAGACAGCAGGAGCGGATAAAGCCAATTGCTCTTTTCGAAAGGCCATAGAGAATACGCCGGACGTGCAGCATGGTTATCGTGAAGGATTGCAGGCAATAGTAAAGGCTGACAAGCGAGCAGTGATGGTGAAGGATGCCAGAAGGCTTGATGGTAGCCTGAATATTGACGAAGAAACTAAGATGCTCTATCCCAATGAATCGCGGTGGGATTATGCGGTCGGCTATGATGGAAAGGTCTATTATGTAGAGGTGCATCCTGCAAACACTTCAAACGTAGAGGAGGTCATAAAGAAGAAGTTGTGGTTGGACAAGTGGCTAAAAGAGAAAGCTCCTTCTATGAGTGCTTTGAAAGCTGGTAGCCCCAAGTATCAATGGGCTGCTACAGAAGCCGGTGTGCATGTTAGCCCTCAGTCAATGTATGCAAGAAGATTGAGTCAACGGGGAATAGAGAAACCAAAGCGCCCCGTGGTGTTGGGGTGATGTTGTTTTTCGCCTTAACGAAATAGGCACAATAGACATAGACCGATAGGGCGGTACGTTGGCGTTGTTGTAAATCTTATCCTCATCCGAGTGGCGGCAGGGCATGGAGCGATACCATGATGAGGAACTTTGAATCCCAAAACTGTCTATAGTTTCCCATAAGGGAAGCGTTTTGTAACCATATTTTTGCTTAACCATACATCGGGGAATTGTATTCCCTCGCTGTTGTATGGTATCACTTTTTTGGTCAGCGTGCGTTGGTCAAAGCGGATGCTTTGTCCTTATTCGAACGGGAACGGCATCCTTGGTTTGCTAAATAATTAAAATCTCTTATGTATAAACTTTTTGGAAAAAGGCTGGTGGATATTGCCATCGGCTTGTTGGCTTTGCCCTTTGTGCTAATCTTCATTTGTGTGCTTGGACCAATCATTTATTGTTCGGACAAGGGTACCATCTTCTATAAGGCCAAGAGAATAGGCAAAGGCGGAAAAATGTTTGGAATGTACAAATTTCGTTCGATGATCATGAATGCGCCGGATATTCGCATGGAAAATGGGGATACGTATAATGGTGATGATGATCCGCGTGTAACAAAGATCGGGCGATTGATGCGTAAGACAAGTATTGACGAGATTCCGCAGTTTTTGAACGTACTTAACGGTACGATGAGTTTTATCGGGCCTCGTCCAGATACGCCGGATTTTCTCCATGTATATGAGGAGAAATACCCTTCTGTTTTGACCATCAAGCCTGGTATTACGGGTTATAACCAAGCGTATTTCCGTAATAGTATTGATGGGGCAGAAAAAATGAAGAATGATAACTACTATGCGGAGCATCTTAACTTTTGGATGGACGTGAAGATTGTTCTGAAGACTATTAAGACGGTGCTTTTTAGAGAGAACGTAAATCACTAAATGTTATGCAGAAAAGACTTTTGGTGCTTGCAGCGGGCATCTTGCAGCTGCCAGTGATAAAGAAGGCTAAAGAGTTGGGTATATATGTCATCGCTGCGGATGGAAATCCCAATGCTGTGGGACTTAAATATGCCGACAAGGCCTTGGTGGTGAACATCACCTCGGAGGAGGAGGTCATGAGAGCATTGCGTGAGGAGCAGATTGATGGCGTGATACATCCTTGCTCGGAAGTAAGCATGAGCGTAATGGGGCGAATTAATGACGAGTTTGGGCTTTCGGGTATTACGCGTGAGCAAGCCATCAGGGCCACTAACAAGCATTTGATGCGTGAGGCTTTTGAAAAAGGAAATGCTCCATCGCCAAACAGTATCTTGACAGTGAATGCCGAGGATGCTTGGCGTCGTTTACAGAGCGAGTTTGATACCGATGCGATATTGAAACCATCTCGCAATTCGGGTTCAAGAGGTATTGCAAAGGTCTCTCGTAATATGGATAAGGGTGATTTCATCAGAGCTTATGATGAGGCCCTGAGTGAAAGTCGGGATCATTCTGTATTGATAGAGCAGTTTATAGAGGGCCCCGAGTTTTCTATAGAGATCATTGTATGGAACGGCAAGGTGAACGTGCTTACCGTGACTGATAAAAAGACGACGGACGCTCCCCATTTTGTGGAGTTGGGGCATAATCAACCTTCTTGTTTTTCTGACGCTGATGTAGAAACGCTGAAGGCTGCTGCTATTGCAGGCGTGAGGGCTTTGGGTGTGAATAATTGCGCTTGTCATGCTGAGGCTAAGTTGATGAACGGTAAGGCGTATTTGATGGAGGTTGGTGCGCGCCTTGGCGGAGATTTTATTTCAACCGAGCTGACGCATCTGAGTACGGGTGTTGATATGGTGGCAGCGGCTATTGATGTGGCTTTGGGTGTGGAACCTGACTTAAGCGCCAAAGAAGAGCCCAAAGGTGTCTGTATCCGTTATTTCTGTCCGAAGCCTGGAAAGCTTGTGAGTATTTCTAACACGGAGGTATTGAGTAATCCCCATGTGTATCTTTGGGAGATTTATCCAAAGGAGGGGGACGTGATACCTCCTGTGACAAGTAGTCTGTCTCGTTCTGGACATGTGATCGTGACGGACGATACTCCGAAGGGAGCTGTGGAACTGGCTGAGAGATTGGTGACTGAAGTGAAATTTATCACAGAATAAAATTTTATGAAAGTGTTTTTCCCAGCGGCATACTACTATCCAGAAACTTGTGCGGGTTTGTATATCTTGGACAATGTGATGGAGCGGTGTGCTGAAGAAGGTATAGAGTCTGTGCTGACAGTACCCACGCCGACACGAGATGTGGATTCGAACGTCGTGTGGAAACGACATGAGCAAAAGTGTGGTGGCAAGGTTAGCATTTATCGCTTTCCCTTGTATGGAGAGGGGAAGAATCCGATAGCGCGGGCTTTGCGCTATCTGTTGAGCGAGGTGATACAATTATGGTATTGTCTGACGAAAGGGTATGACGTGGTCTTTATAGACAGTACGCCTCCGATTCAAGGACTGAAATTGCCATTGGTCAAGTTGCTTCGTAGGAAACCTGTGGTCTTTAATGCACAAGATTTGTTTCCTGACTCTTTGGCAGGAACGGGCTTGGCTAAAAAAGGAGGACTGTTATGGAACATCGGTTCGATGGTGATGAAGATCACCTATGCTTGTACTGACAAAATCATTGTGATTTCGGAAGACTTTAAGCAACTGTTGCTTGCAAAGGGCGTGCCCGAGGATAAGATCGTGGTGGTCTATAACTGGGTGGATCAGAACGCCGTGGTGGACGTGCCGCGTGAGGAGAACAAGCTCTTTGACAAGTATCATTTGGACCGAGGGAAGTTCTACATCGAGTATTCGGGTAACATCGGACTGACGCAGAATATGGATATGCTGCTGGAGGTGATGAAGGAACTGAAGGTGTCGCATCCGGAGATTGGCCTGGTGCTGGTGGGCGAAGGTGCCTATAAGAAGCAGGTGGAGGAGATCGTGGCGCGCGACGGACTGACGAACGTGACGATGCTGCCGTTTCAGCCCTACGAGGACATTAGCTATGTATTCTCGCTGGGGGATGCAGGCCTTGTCATCTCGAAGCCTGGGGTGGGTGCCAATAGTGTGCCGAGCAAGACGTGGAGTATCATGTCGGCATCGCGGCCTGTGCTGGCCAACTTCGACGAGAATGAGTTGAAGGATATTTTGGCGGGCAATGAATGTGGCATCTTCACCAAGGCGGGGGACAAGGAGGCGTTTAAGCAGTCGATCATCTCGCTCTATGAGAACCGTGAACTTTGCAGGAGGTATGGACGGAACGGACGGCAGTTTGTGATGGACAACCTGACGCGTGAGGTGGGTACTCAGAAGTATGTGGAGGTCATCAAGAGCGTGTGTCGTGGGAAATAACGACCGGGCACTGCTGCTCCTGCTGCGGATGGCGGTGAGGGAGGAGGTTGTGGACCTGCCTGCCGACATCGACTGGCGGAAAATCAAGGAGCGGGCTTTCCGCCAAGGGGTGGGAGGTATTGTCTTTGACGTGGTCGAGAAACTTCCCGCTGGGCAGCGTCCGCCGAAGGAGGTGGTGCTGGAGTGGATGGGAATGGTTATGCGCATGGAGCGGATGTATGAGCACCACAGGCAGGTGATAGCGGGTCTTGCTGCTTTCTATGCCGAGATGGGGGTGCGTATGCTGCTCCTGAAGGGTTATGGGCTGTCGCTGGCATGGCCTGTGCCGAAACATCGCCCCACGGGGGATATCGACATCTTTCTCTTTGGCAAACAGCAGGAGGCGGACGAGCGGTTGCAGGCGCGGTATGGGGTGGAGATAGACAACTCGCACCATAAGCACTCGGTGTTTCAACTGGGGCAGACGATGGTGGAGAATCACTATAGTTTCCTGAATGTGCATGCACATCGTTCGACGGCCGAGATAGAGGCTATCTTGCAGGGGCAGCTTGACGAGGTGGAGCCATCGGAAATAGCAAACGTCTCCTTGCCTTCCGCACGCTTCAACTCGCTGTATCTGCTGCGCCATAGTGGGGAGCATTTTGCCTCGGTGGATATCAGCCTGCGTATTGTCTTGGACTGGGCGTTCTACGTCAGGAGGCATCCCGTGGACTGGCCTTGGCTGTTGACGCAGCTGGACAGGGTGGGGATGAGGCCGTATCTGGCGGTGCTGAATGCTATCTGTGTGCGGTATCTGGGCTTTGAGGCTTCGGTCTTTCCTGAGTTGCCTGTTGACGAGGCACTGGTGGATCGAAGCATACAGGATATATTGGTTCCCGAAGTGGAGCCGGAAGAATACAAGAACAGGATGAGGGAGGTGGCTTTTCGTTTTCGTCGGTGGTATGCGAACCGATGGAAGCACGACATGGTGTATCGGGAGCGGGCGGCGGTCTCGCTGTGTACGCAACTGTGGAGCCATGTGCTGAAGCCCTCGCTGTGAGAAATATTCATCAACTAAATAATTTTGTTTATGACAATGAAACTGCGTAATGTGCCTTTCTCTCCGCCTGACATGACGGAGGCGGAGGCTGCGGAAGTACGCGACGCCATACTGTCTGGGTGGATCACCACCGGACCGCGTACGAAGAAATTGGAAAAGAAAGTGGCTGCGTTTGTAGGGGTAGATAAGGCGGTCTGCCTCGGTTCGCAGACGGCGTGTGGGGAAATGGCCCTGCGGCTGCTGGGGATTGGCGAGGGTGACGAGGTGATCGTCCCGGCTTATACCTATACGGCGAGTGCGTCGGTGGTGACGCATGTGGGGGCTACCTTGGTCTTCGTGGATGTGCAGAAGGACTGCCTGGAGATGGACTATGAGGCCGTGGAGCGGGCTATCACGCCGCGGACGAAAGCGATTATCCCGGTAGATCTTGCGGGTATCCCGTGTGACTACGACCGACTGTTTGCGATCGTGGAGCGCAAGAGGGACCTCTTTGTTCCGAAGACGGACCTGCAGAGGATGCTGGGGCGTATAGCGATCTGTTGTGATGCGGCCCATGCCTTCGGTGCTTCGCGCAAGGGAAAGAAGGTGGGTTCGATCGCTGACTTCTCTTCCTTTAGTTTTCATGCCGTGAAGAACTTCACGACGGCGGAGGGTGGTGCGCTGACGTGGCATCTGCCTTTCGGCAACGAGCAGGTGGTGAAGGACTTGGACAAGCAGGTGGAGAATACGTTTAGCGGAGTGCCTGAGATAGCGGGCGAGACGTGGAACGAGAACCTGTATCGCAAGGCGCAGTTGCTGAGTCTGCACGGTCAGAACAAGGATGCGCTGGCGAAGACGAAGGTGGGTGCCTGGGAGTATGACATCATCGGAACGTGGTATAAGTGTAACATGACGGATGTGGCAGCGGCTATCGGTCTGGTGCAGATGGATCGCTATCAGGGGATGCTGGAGCGTCGCCGCGAGATGATAGCGCGCTACGATGAGGCTTTCCGATCGCTGAACGTGGCGGTGCTGCATCACTATGGAGCGGACTATGCTTCTTCGGGGCATCTGTATCTGGTGCGCCTGCTGGGCAAGACGCGCGAGGAGGCGAACCGGGTGATAGAGCAGATGGCGGAGCGGGGCATTGCCACGAATGTCCACTATAAGCCGCTGCCGATGATGACGGCCTACAAGAAGTTGGGCTTCGACATCAAGGATTTCCCGAATGCTTATCATTTGTTTGAGAACGAGATCACGTTGCCGTTGAATACAAAAATGACGGACGAGGATCTGAAGTATGTGATCGAGAACTTCGTCGATATCGTTTCTCATTTGTAGTATATTGCACTGAGGAAAATATGATGGAGTTTGACAAGGATTTCTTAGGTGCCTTGTTTGAGCAAGCAGTGGGCAGTCCTCGTCGGCGGCAGGTGTGTGATCTACGCACATCGCCGGAGGGTGCTGGGCAGCGTGCGCTTTGCGCATTGCTGCCCGGTACGCAGATGCCGATTCATCGGTATGAGGCGACGGCGGAGACGGTCCTCTGCTTGTGTGGCAAATTGGACGTGGTGCTCTACGAGGAGATCGTGGGGTATGAGACGGCCGCTCCCCATGGGCTCCCGCAGGGGATGGATGGGCAGGACATAGTGCGCAGGGTCGATTACCGCGAGGTACGCCGCATCCGTCTGTGTCCTGCTGAGGCTCGGTATGGGTGCCAGATCCCGAAGGGGGTATGGCATAGCGTGGATGTGATAGAGCCGTGCGTGGTGTTTGAGGGGAGGTAGTAGTAAGATGCTTCGCGGAAGGGAATGTTCGTTGGGCTGACTGGGTTATTGCGTGATGTTCTTTCTCCTTTATTATAAGGAGGAGGACGGAAATAATGGGAAAAGTTTTTTGTTCTGAGTAAAAGTTTGTATATTTGCAAAATATAATAAATGGATATGAGGATAAAAAGCTTGAGCCTTAAGAATATAAGACTGTTTGGGGATAAGCCTCAAACGGTCTCTTTTGATGCAGACAAGAACGTGGTTATTCTCTTAGGAAATAACGGGTGTGGCAAAAGTACGATTCTTGACGCAGCATCTATATTGTTGAGTTCCTATGTAGGTTCCTTTCCAGGTAATACTGCAAAAAGCTTCAAGGATAGTGATGTGCATATTCTGAGTGACAATCAGGTTGCCCCCTATCTGGATGTTTCCATGGACTTGGTTTTGGATAACGGAAAGGTCTGCAAAGTATCACGGACTCGAAAAGGTTGGGGCAAGTGTCCTGTCTCAGATGTAAAGGAACTGAAAGCCTATGCGGAAGGTGTCCAAGAGGAAATTTTGGCGAATAAGGTGAAGGTTAACATACCGATATTGGCTTATTATGGTACCGGACGTGGGCAGATAAAAGCTCCTGAGCGGAAGCGGGGATTTCAGACGGTTTTTGCGCAATGGGATTGTTACAACAATTCTCTTGATGCAGCTTCCAATTTTAAGCGATTCTTTGCATGGTATGATATGATGGAAGACGAGGAATGACGAGAGCGTGAGCGGCGTCGTGACTTTTCTTATCATTCACCTGTGTTGGCATCTGTCCGCTCTGCCATTGAGGCTTTCGTCGGACCTCTATACACAAATCCGCATATAGCTATTCATCCTTTACGATTTGTTCTTGAGGAGAAAAACGGTGTGGATAAACGTGAATTGCGGCTGGAGCAATACAGTGATGGTTATAAAATTATTATTGCCATGGTTGCTGATATTGCGTCGCGAATGGCTGAAGGCAATCCGGGGCTGGATAATCCGTTGAAGGGGTCTGGTGTGATTCTTGTTGATGAGATAGACTTGCATCTCCACCCCAAATGGCAGCGGATTATTTTAGCAAATCTGCATAGGGTGTTTCCTAATGTCCAGTTTATCGTGACGACACATAGCCCTGTTGTTTTATTAGGGGCTGTCGATTTTGCTCAAATCGTCACACTTAACGATGGCAAGATCAATGTCTGCCATTCAGATTACAGTCGCTATGATGTGGGGCAAGTCTTGCTGAGCGACTTGTTTGGGTTGTCCAATTTGCAATCGGCGACTTGAAAACATCATGAGGCGAAATGGCAAGTGAAGATGCTGAGTTTACAGGAATGTTCAGATATCAACTTGCAGTCGTAGTAACTGATATAAGGGGGATATGAGTACAGAGACTTACAAAGAAATGCTTGACTATCTGGAAAAGCAGAGAGCAAAACTTGCCGATTTGCGTACGAGGGTGGAAGAACCTGGCGTTGAGGCACAATACGAGGCTTGCCTTAAAGCCTATCGAGATCTGAAAAACTCTTTGGATTGGGCTAAAGAACAAGGTTTTGCAGAGGGGTATGTGGAAGTTCGTTTAAAATTGCTTATGGGCGAATACGAGAAAACTCGTGAAGAAGCGCTTGTAATTATAGCAAGGGAGCTGCATGAGAAAAACATTTCCGACCAAGCAATCTTTGTGGCTACAGGTATTTCTGTTGGAGGTATAGGTTGAGAGTGTGGAAAATAGACGTATGCTTTTTTTCTGCAAACTACTTGAACTGACTTTATCTACGTTTTTATTTGATCTTTTTGAAAAAATAGGGGAATAGTAAACAATTATCAAGTTCCCTGATTTTTTATCTGTCTAAGGTTGCATTGAAACATCAATGCAGCCTTGGCGTTTTTGGGTATGAATCTTCTTTTTCTGCGCATGAGCAGGATGCGCTAAAGCAGAATGGTATGAAGGAGAGGCAGCTTTACGATTATCAGCTTGATATGAAACGGCGGGTGGGTGAGGCCTTTGGGTCGCACCGCTCCGTGATGGTTCAGATGCCGACGGGTACGGGGAAGACGTGCCTGCTGGTGGCGTGTGTGCGTGCGTGGTTGTCGCAGAACGAGGGGACGGTGTGGATCGTGGTGCACCGCAGGGAACTGGTGGAACAGATCGTCGGGACGCTGCAGGCTGAAGAACTTTCGGGCGATTTGGACCATCGGGTGCGGGTATATAGTATCCAGTGGCTCTCTCGCCACGAAGGGGAACTGGCGGAGAGTCCAGGCCTGCTGGTGATCGATGAGGCCCACCATGCCGTGGCGAAGACGTACAAGGCGGTGGTGGAGGCCTGTCCCGGGGCGAAGGTGCTGGGACTGACGGCCACGCCCTGCCGATTGACGCGTCGGGGATTCACGGACCTCTTCGAGGTGCTGCTGCAGTCGTGGCCTTACAATCGCTTTATCGCCGAGGGCCGTTTGTCGCTCTACGACTATATGTCGGTGAGGGCGGACAACGAGGACTGGCGGGTGGTGCGGTCGCTGGAGCGACGTGGGGCCGATGGCGACTTCTCGCTGCGGGAGATGAGCGAACGGCTGGACGTGAGGCCGAGTATCGGGCGGCTCTGCGACACGGTGTTGCGTTATGCGCGGGAGAAGAAGGGCATCGTCTATGCGATTGACATTCGTCATGCGGAGCATATCGCTGCGTACTATCGGGAACACGGTATTGACGCGGTGGCGATCAGCGCGAAGACATCAGGGGAGGAACGTTGTCGTTTGATAGAACAATTCAAGGCGGGAGAGACGCAGGTACTGGTGAACGTGGACCTCTTCGGCGAGGGCTTCGACTGTCCCGACGTGGAGTTTATCCAGTTGGCGCGGCCTACACTCTCGTTGGCGAAATACCTGCAGCAGGTGGGGCGGGGCATGCGCGTCTTTGACGGGAAGCGCTACTGTCTGATCCTGGACAACGTGGGACTGTACCGCCTGTTTGGCCTGCCCTCGGAGGATCGGGACTGGCAGGCAATGTTTGAAGGGACGCTGGCTGGCAAGGCCCACCTCAAGATGGCGGAGGAGACGAGCGTGTATGCTTCCTTCTCGGTGTTGGAGGACACGGGACGGACGGTGACGGCTGACGTTCGGACGGAACTGGTGACGGTGATGACGCACGACGGCCAGCGCAACGAACTGGAGGCGGCTTATGCCTACCGAGTGGTGAGAAATGAGGCTGGAAGGATGGGCGTCGCCACGCTGGAGGGCGAGGAGGTGCTGCCGCCACGGTATGAGAAGGTGGAACTGCTGCCTTATGGTTTTGCCCGTCTGACGTCGCGGCGGAAGGTGGACCGGGAGCGTCCGTGGATGGACTTGCGCAATGGACTGCGCTTTGCCGAGAGGCCGACGGTGAGGCGGTGTGGCTTCCTGTCGTTTAGTACGGCGGACGGGCTGCGACTGTACCCACGGGTGGAGACGCGGCGGCTGCAGGAGACGGACTTCGTGACGCCAGGGGCTTTGCGCCACGGGCTGGCCGACGGTCTGCGCTTTCGTGACTTCTATATCCCGCCGACGGAGGGGAAACCAAGGATCTATGTGGTGAAGGACCAGATGGACAATCGGGTGTTGCTGGAGGCTGAGGACGGGACGCTCTGTCTGCGGAAGGGCTGGGGCGTACGGTTGGAGCCTATCACGCTGGCGGCGTGGAAGGAAGAGAAGGAACGGTGGCGACGCACGTTGCGATCCTTTGACAGGCAGGCCCGGCAGTGTGCGGACCGCAGGGTGTTTCCCTATACGGTGCGGGCGGAGGTCACGTCTGGTTATCACCTCTCCGACTATAAGGAGGTTTCGGACGTGCGTATCACGCGGAGCGGGAAGCAAGGGTATAATGCTTTCGTCTATGACGTGATGGAGCAGCGGTGGAAACCGACGGGGTCTTATCGGGAGATATTTCCTCCGGCCTATGGGTTGCGGGTGGTGCGCAACTGGGAGGGGAAGTATCTCCTGCGCACGCAGTATTTTGAGAAGATCGGTGTGGGTGCGGAACTGCAGTTTGACTATGCGGAACTGCAGGATGATGCTTACCTATATATATATAAGGAGAAGGGACGTGCGTGTTATGTGGATCTTGAGAGTGGGGTCTGCTTTGACAGCAAGCCGCAGTTGGTGAGGATCGGTTTTATGCAGTTTCAGAAAGATGGCGACCTCTATTTCCCGTTTGATCCTCGGTTGAGTGGACGCACACCCTACAGGCGGGGAGAGATCGTTGGCGGCGAGGATATCTGCTTCCTTGGCAGTCATATCGTCGTCCTGAAGGACAATCCTTCGGTCTTCTATATACGAAAGCGCTATAGCGACGGCAAGCGTTTCGTGCTAAGTACCAGTCAGACATCGCGCCCTAACGAACCTTTGTATGACCTCTATTATAATGGAAGAGTGGAAATGCGAAAACGGTAGCACTGATGCTACAAATCCATGCGAGAAACTGCCTTTTTGGGGTCGTTGGTAGAAGAGTATGGTCTGAAAAGGCTTTTTTAGGTCGAATGTTTGTTTGTATGAAATAAACTCTGTATATTTGCAGAAAAATCTGATAAAAAGTAAAATAGGAGGAAACAATATGAACACAATAACGATAGATAGTATCACTTATAGTAAGTTGGAGGGTTTTGCTCTGTCTCAACGCTATGAGTTGCCAACGCATATTAAGAGAATGCGAGGAATCTTGTCTGGAGTTGAGTGTGATATCGATAATAATGATGATGAGAGGTTCAATTACATAATGATGAAGAATAAATGAAAAGGTAGAAGATAAAAAAGAGGCTGGCTCTAAGAATTAGGTGGAGATAATTCTCAATGTCCTAATTGTTGGAGCCAGCCTTTATTTTGTCCCGTTGGTTGGGACGGTGTGCGTGGGTAAAGGGAGAAATGGGCCGTTTTATCGGATGCGGTCCATACTCTTGATGAGATTCTCGTCGTGCTTCACTCCCTTGTAGGCCATCAGGTTGAGGATGATGACCAGCAGGGGAAGGATGGCAGAGATGTGCCAATGGTAGAGGCGGACGTCGGCCCAGTGGATAGTGATGGCTATGAGGACGTACCAAATGACCATCAGGGCTACACCACCGAGGATCATCTTCATCTGCTTGCGACGCTCTTTGTAGGCAAAGATGGCTGCACCATTGAGCAAGAAAGCTGCCAGCATGGTGATGAACAAGCCGATGTTGCCACTCATGGTGCCTCCCATGGCACTGAGATTGAAGAGCAGGTCCTCCTGTCCAACAGCTCCTTCAACACCCAAGATGGGGAAGAAGAAGCTCAGGGCGATGACCAGCATGGAGAGCAGGAGGAAGATGGTTTGCTTACGCTGTATCATGCCTCCTCGTCCTGGCCAAATTCGTCATCCTTCTTGGAAGGGTCACGCCAATAGATGTTGCCGTCCAGGAACTCCTGGGTGGCGAGCAGTGTAGGCTTCGGGAGCTTCTCGTAAAAACGTGAGATCTCGATCTGCTCTCTGTTCTCAAACACCTCGTCGAGCGAGTCGTTGTAAGAAGCAAACTCCGAGAGTTTCTTGCTCAAGTCCTGCTTGATCTCGACGGAAATCTGATTGGCGCGCTTGGCAATGATGGCGACGCTCTCGTAAATGTTTCCCGTCGGTTCCCAAAGGTCTCGCAAATTGCGTGTGACGGTATTGACCGGTGCTTTCGATTTCTTGTAATCCATTTCTTTTATTGATGAGATATCAAGTGTTTTGTTTTGTCTTACTTTGATGGGGTGGGGCAGCGCGTTTACTCTTTCGTGAACTGCTTGCACTTCTCGATGTACTTCTCTGCCGTGGCGCGCTCCTTAGAGTCGGGGTACTCATTGATGAAGCCGTAGCACTCGTCCTCCGCATCCTGGTAGCGCTGGAGCTTCTTCGCCTCAATACTCATGTTGGCCAACTCGTACTTGCTTTTCATCACGAGGATGGCGAACTTCTCGCGCATGTCGGAGTAGGGGTAGTCGTTGAGTGCATTCTCTGCCGTGACGATGCATGCTTCGTAGTTGTTGCCGCCGCTGGTGCAGTTGCCGAAATAGGATCCGAGATTATAGTAGAGTTTGGCGGACAGATAGGCCTTGAGGATCAACTTATCCTGCAACTCAAACATCCGTTGCTCTGCCGTCGATTTCAACTTTCCGTTGGGAAAGAGGTCGAGGTAGTTTTGGAAGGCAGCGATGGCAGCCACGGTCGGTGTCTGGTCCAGTCGTGCCTCGGGAGTGCACTGGTAGAGGCTTTGGCCAATATAGAAAGAAGCGGTCTCCGCATAGACCCCCTGCGGGTAGGTCTGGTAGTACTTCTTGAAAGTCTCGGAGGCGGCTTCATAGTCCTTGAGCTGATACTCGGCCATGGCCAGCATGAACAGGCATTCCTGACCGTTGTCAGTGCCCTTCTGGATCGTTACGAGATCCTGCAGGAGCGTAACGGCATTGCTGTATTTGCCCTGCACGTAGCACTCCTTGGCATACTCGTATTTGAAATCCGTATCGGTGGTCCTGTACACCTTGTTGAACTCGCGCGCGCAGCTTCCAAAAGTCAGAATGGCTACGAGAGCGATGGATAATTTCTTAATCATAAGCCTATTTTGAAGTGCAAAGGTAGCTCTTTTTTATGTAATGACAAAAGTGACACATTCTTTTTTAGTATTTTTTTGTATTGTCTTCGATTTGCATTACCTTTGTACCCGAATATGGAATTCAAACTCACATCAAAGTATGAACCGACGGGTGATCAGCCGGAGGCTATCAGGGAGTTGACAGATGGAATCCGTCAAGGGGACCGGGCACAGGTGTTGCTCGGCGTGACGGGATCGGGCAAGACCTTCACGGTGGCTAATGTCATCCAGCAGGTGCAGGTGCCAACGCTGGTACTCTCTCACAACAAGACCCTTGCGGCCCAGCTCTACGAGGAGATGAAGGCGTTCTTTCCGGAGAACGCCGTGGAGTATTATGTCTCCTATTATGACTACTATCAGCCCGAGGCTTACTTGCCCACTACGGATACCTATATAGAAAAGGACCTTGCTATCAATGACGAGATAGAGAAACTGCGACTGCGGGCGGTGTCGGCACTACTATCGGGGCGCAAGGACATCATCGTCGTGTCGTCGGTCTCCTGCATCTATGGTATGGGTGGCCCGACGGCCATGCAGGGATCGGTGATTCGTATCAAGAAGGGGCAGACGCTGGACCGCAATGCTTTCTTGCGTCAGTTGGTCTCCTCTCTCTATGTCCGCAACGATCTCGACCTGTCGCGCGGCAACTTCCGTGTAAGGGGAGACACCGTGGATATTGCCATGGCTTATTCGGACAGTGTGCTACGGGTGTCGTGGTGGGACGACGAGATCGATGCCATTGAGGAGTTGGATTCCGTCACCTTCCATCGCCAGGCTTCTTTTGAGGCGTACGAGATCTATCCTGCCAACCTCTTTGTCACGACTGAGGAGCAGAAGAACTCGGCGATCCGTCAGATACAGGATGGACTGAGGGAGCAGGTCGCTTTCTTTGAGGAGATGGGCGACACCATCAAGGCGCAGCGCATCAAGGAGCGGGTGGAGTATGACCTGGAGATGATCAAGGAGTTGGGCCATTGTTCGGGTATCGAGAACTACTCCCGCTATTTCGACGGGCGGGAACCGGGGCAGCGTCCTTACTGTCTGCTGGACTTCTTTCCGAAGGACTATCTGATGGTGATTGACGAGAGTCATGTCACCGTGCCGCAGATCAACGCGATGTATGGGGGAGACCGTGCGCGCAAGAAAAATCTGGTGGAGTATGGATTTCGTCTGCCCTCGGCTTTCGACAACCGCCCATTGAAGTTTGACGAGTTTCAAAGCCTGGTGCATCAAGTGATCTATGTCTCTGCCACGCCTGCTGACTTTGAGCTCCGCGAGTCGGGCGGCGTGGTAGTGGAACAGTTGATTCGTCCCACAGGACTGCTGGATCCGGAAATCGTCGTCAGACCATCGGAGAACCAGATTGATGACCTGATGGAAGAGATTGCCGTGCGTGTCGAAAGGGGAGAGCGCGTCCTTGTCACTACGCTCACGAAGCGGATGGCGGAGGAGTTGACGGATTATCTCGTGGGGCATGAGGTAAAAACGGCTTATATCCACAGCGATGTGGCGGGACTGGACCGTATCAAGATCATCAACGACCTGCGTGCGGGTCACTATGACGTGCTGGTCGGCGTGAACCTCCTGCGAGAGGGTCTCGACCTGCCGGAGGTGTCGCTGGTCGCTATCCTCGATGCAGACAAGGAGGGATTCCTTCGTAGTCACCGAAGTCTTACGCAGACGGCAGGACGTGCGGCGCGTAATGTGAATGGCAAGGTTATCATGTATGCGGATACTATCACCGAGAGCATGCAGCGCACGATCGACGAGACCATGCGGCGACGCATGAAACAGATGCGCTATAATGAGGAGCACCATATCACGCCGCAACCTATCATGAAGGCTATCCGCGACACGCTGCCGGCACAGGGTGGGGGACGTGGCGAGACGTCGATGCAAAAGGCGAAGCCTGTACGCTATATCGAACCGGATCAGGTGGGGGCGTTTGCAGCAGACCCGATTGTGCAGCGCATGACACGACCGCAACTGGAGAAGAGCATTGCGGACACGACGCTGCTGATGAAGGAGGCTGCGAAGAACCTCGACTTCCTGCAGGCAGCACAGTATCGCGACGAGATCATCCGGATGCAAAAGGAGCTGGAACTGAAATAGGCATCAGGGCCGTTGGGACGGTCGATAGGGTCGCATAGGACATCATATAAAGTTAATAATCCTTTAGGTGGTGGTTATGTCGGCCTTTTTAGTTACCTTTGCTCTTTGAAAAATAGAATTGAAAAGGAAAACGATATGAAGAAACTCATCATGCTTCTCTTGGCGGTCCTGCCGCTGGTGGCTGTGGCGCAGACGGAACTGACTCCCGAGCAGGAGTTGGAGAAGGCGCAGAAAGAACTGGAAGCCGCACAACGTAAACTCACAGAGGCCCGTGAGCGGGCGCAGAAGGCGCAGCAGACTCAGGGGGAAGCTCCTCGAAAGGAAGAAAATGCGGGATGGACGGTGCCACAGAATCAGACGCCAGTTGCCCAAAAGCAGGATCCTGCAGAGAAGCGCAAGGAGACCAAACCATCGAAGGCGGAGGACTTGGCTCCTTACCTGGCAGCTGACGCCGTGCCTTTGGTGGATGGCAGAGTGGAATGGTCCTGTGTGGTCGCTATGCCTGGGGTGAGCGCTGAGGTGCTCTATGATAAGTGTAAGGGCTATCTTAACGACGTCGTACAGGGCGGAAAGAGCCAGAAGGAGAGCCGTATCGCCTTGGTCAACGACCGGGAACACCGACTGATCGCCTCGATGAGAGAGGCGATGTCGATACCCTCTGCTTATCTTTCCCTCAATCATCCTACGTTTTGCTATGCTCTTGAGACGGTCTGTGTCGATGGCAAGGCTACGCTGACGATGAGCCGGTTGGTCTATAGCTACGACGCATCGAGCAAACAGGAGAGCAAGAAGGCCGAGGAATGGATTACCGACAAGGAGGCTATCAACGAGAACCGTACGCGCCTCCAGCCGCTGACGGGTAAGGTACGCTGCACGACGATCGACCGAAAGAATGAGCTCTTTGCCGCTTTCGAGCGCGCCATGAAAGAGTAAGGGCATCCTTTGTGCGCCTCTTTTTTATCAATGCATGTCAAATGATTTGAAAACAGTAAACAGAATATGACCGAACAAAATATGAACGAGCAGAATAACGAGAGCGTGGCACAGCCGCCACGCCGCAATCATCGTCAACCGCGTGAGCACACCCGAATTGACTATATCCGCCAGTGGCTCAACATTATCTTTATGTTGGGAGCAGTGGTAGGTGTCATCTTTTATTTTCTCTCCGACAGCAATACGGGCGTCATCATCTTGCTGACTGCCATCGTCTTTAAGTTTGTGGAATGCGTCCTGAGGGTGATCAACCGATGAAGCAATTTCTGACCGTTCTGTGTGCTCTCTTGTGTTTCCCGATGCTGACACGGGCACAATATGAGGTGGAGCAAGTCTTTTCCGACGATCAGCGGACGGCTCCTGGTTTTCAGGACAACCGTCGGAATCGGTCGGACTCTATCCAGAGCCAGCACAAAGTGGTGCCGCGCGGACTGAAGGTGTGGACGGTGGACGAGCGGTTTGGCGACAGGACGCCGGCCGTGCCCGATACCCTCTCCTTTATGTATATGAACTCCATCTTCACTTCGGGGAAGTATGGGGAGTATAACACGTTGGGCAACCTCGGGTCGCCACGGCAGGCGCGTGTCTTCATCGACCGCGGGCAGCAGTCTGACTTCTTCTTCATGGATCCTTACGACTACTTCCTCGTGGAGCCCAAGGATTTCCACTTCACTTCCACCTTGTCGCCCATCACCCTGCTGGACTACAACACGGCGGGAGACCGCGTCAATGGTGAGGACCACTTTAGGGCTTTCTTTGCCGTCAATGCGGGCAAGCGATGGGGCTTCGGTTTCAAATTTGACTACCTCTACGGGCGTGGCTACTACGACTCGCAGAACACGTCCCACTTCGACTACACCATGTGGGGAAGTTATCTCGGCGAGCGCTATCAGGCTCACTTGCTCCTTTCCACCAACCATCAGAAGGTGGCGGAGAACGGAGGTATCACTAACGACGCGTATATCACCCATCCGGAGATGTTCAACGAGTCGTTTGCGACCGACGAGATTCCCACGGCGCTGAAGAAGAACTGGAACCGCTATGACAATCAGCACGTCTTCTTCAACCACCGCTACAGTGTGGGATTCTACCGCAATGTGCCAATGACGGCGGAAGAGATCGAGGCACGCAAGTTTGCCATCCAATCACAGGAGGCGAACAAGGCTGCGGAGGAGAAGGAGAGAGCTCGCCGCAAGGCGCAACGCAACGGGGAGGAGTTTGACGAGGCGGCATACGACAAGAAGCACAAGCCCTCGGGGCGTCCGGCTCATGCGCGCATAGCAGGGGACGTGCCGGCTCATACCGTGGCTACCACGGACTCCACTCGCATACAGGTCAATCTGCAGGAGGGAGGCGTGGAGGCTGCCTTGGCACAGCAGGATAGTCTCGACCAGGCGGCTACGCAGTGGACGAAGCGGGAGTATGTGCCCGTGACGAGTTTTATCCATAGCGTACGCTTCGACAACTGGCGCAGAATCTATCAGGCATACGAAACGCCGGAGGGTTATTATGCCAACGACTTCTATACGCCGCAGACCTTTGCGGGCGACTCCATCTACGACCAGTCGAAGTCGTGGACACTGAAAAACACCTTTGCCGTGGCCTTGCTGGAGGGATTCAACAAGTGGGCCAAGGCGGGACTGAAGGCTTTTGTCTCGCTGGACCTCAAGCATTTTGAATTGCCCAACGTATTGCAGGAGGGTGACGCGCCGGCTTACTCCAACGGGATGAAGGGCTGGTCGATGCACAACGTGAGCGTCGGTGGACAGTTGCTGAAAACGCTGGGCCGTGCGCTGCACTACGATGTGAGTGCCGAGGCGTGGCTGGAGGGCGACGAGTCGGGGCAGTTTAAGATTGATGGTCATGCTGACTACAACTTCCCCTTGTTTGGCGACACGGTGCGACTGGATGCTTATGCCTTTCTCCACAACACGGTGGCTTCGCCCTTGATGCGTACCTATCGGTCTCGCCACTTCTACTGGGAGGAGAATGGTCTCGACAAGCAGACGCACTCGCGTGTGATGGGGGCGCTGACGATCGGCAAGACGGGGACTACGCTGCGCGTGGGCTACGATATGCTGAAGAACTATATCTATTTGGGATTGCAAAACCAGCGGGTGGCGGATGGCGACAACTACCTGACGAAGGGGGTTGACGTGCAGGTGCGCCAGCATGGAGGCAATGTGGGAATCTTCACGGCGCAACTGGAGCAGAACTTGCAGTTTGGCATCCTTCACTGGAATAGCCGCCTGACTTATCAGAAGTCGGGTGATGAGGAGGTGATCGCACTGCCAGCACTCAATATCTACACGAACCTGTTCCTCCGTTTCAAGATTGCCCGCGTGTTGCAGTGTGACCTGGGTGGTGATCTGCGGTGGTTTACGAAGTATTATGCACCGGAGTATATTCCGGGGTTGAGTGCGTTTGGTATGCAGGAGACGGCAGATAGCAAGACGAAGGTGGGAGGATATCCCCTTGCCAACGTCTATGCCAACTTCAACCTGAAGCATACTCGCTTCTTCGTCATGATGAGCCATATCAATGCGAGCAGTGGTGGCGACTACTTCCTGACGCCCCATTATCCTCTCAATGGGCGCATCTTCCGATTTGGCGTGAGCTGGAACTTCTTTAATTAATAAGAAAGGAGAGATCACTGCCGTTTGTCTTCCCTGCTGAAATCAAGAATGTCCAACGATAGCGATAATGAATGAGAACCATGTAACCGTCAATAGCGGCAAGGCTTTTCTGCTGGCAGCGCGCCCTAAGACGCTGTCGGGGGCTGCCGTGCCTGTGATGATTGGCGTGGCCTTGGCCATCCATGATATGGGATGGGAGCGGTTTGTGACACCTGTGGCGGGAGACTGGTACCGTATGCCTCTCGTGCCGGCACTCCTGTGTTTCCTCTTTGCGATGGTGATGCAGGTGGATGCCAACTTTGTGAACGACTATTTCGACTGCGTCCGAGGGAAGGACGACCGCGAGACGCGTCTTGGTCCGAAACGGGCGTGTACTGAGGGGTGGGTGACGTTGCCTGCCATGCGGCGTTGCCTGGTGGTGACGACGGCGTTGGCTTGTCTTGTCGGTTTGCCGCTGGTCTGCTTTGGAGGCTGGGAGATGGTGTTGGTGGGAGCAGCTTGTGTCCTGTTCTGCTTTCTCTATACGACGCTGCTGGCTCAGCATGGGATGGGCGACGTGCTCGTGCTTCTCTTCTTCGGTCTCGTGCCGGTCTGCCTGACGTATTATGTCACCATGCCACCAGCGAGTCAAACGATTACGGCGCAGGTGGTCTGGGCCAGTTTGGCATGTGGGTTGGTCATCGATACACTCCTGGTTGTCAACAACTATCGCGACTACGATCAGGACCGGGCGGTGGGGAAGAAGACGCTCATCGTGCGCATTGGTCGCGAAAGGGCGGAACAACTGTATGGATGGTTGGGGAATATCGCCACCTATATGATGTGGGGATGTCTTGTTCTCGGCGACTCGAGTTTTGTTCTTATGTTGGTCTGTTTCGCCTGTTTCGTACCCTATGCGCTGCTTCATGGGGCCACGAGGGTTCAGATGCGACGCATCGGAAGGGGAAGGGAACTGAACAAGGTGCTTGGTATGACTGCCCGCAATATGTTTGTCTTTGGTGTGACGACCGCGATCGTCACGCTCTTTATTCTTTAAGCCTATGCAACCTACAATCAATCTTGAACTGATGTCCTTTGTCGAGCAGGAGATCCTGCCACGCTACAATGCCTTCGGCCGCAGTCATGGCCTACAACACGTGCAGCGAGTGATACGCAATGCCATTGACTTGGCGCGACTGACGGGTGCTGACCTAGATATGGTCTATGCCATAGCGGCCTACCATGACTTGGGTATGGAGGGGCCGCGCGCCATCCATCATGTCACGGGAGGCAAGATCCTCATGGCTGACAAGCGACTGACCCGTTGGTTTTCGCCCACACAGATTCGAATCATGAAGGAGGCTGTGGAGGACCACCGTGCCTCCAGTAGTCGGATGCCGCGCAGTATCTATGGTAAAATCATCGCTGAGGCTGACCGGGACATCGAACCGACTGTGGTCTTCTCGCGAGCCATCGAGTTTGGGCTGGAAAACTATCCGCAGCTCAACAAAGAGCAGCAATGGGAGCGGTTTCGACAGCATATCAAGGAGAAATATGGTCGTAGGGGCTACCTCCATTTGTGGATACCAGGGTCGCCCAATGCCCAAAACTTAGAGTTGATTCGACAGACCATCGACGACGAACCTTCGCTTCGTGCGGTCTTCGACCAACTGTGGTTGCAGATCCAGACCGAGATCACGACGGCTAACGATCAGAATACGCCGTCCTAAAGGTTCGTGTATCCAACTCAACAATTATCTTATGCCGTCACTGCTATGGAACAGATACAATATTATATAGGTATCATTGTCGTCATCGTCATCGGAATCTTCATTATCAAGAAGGTGGCATCCTGCCTTATCCGCACGGTCGTCATCTTCTTATTGCTCGGGGCGCTCCTATTCCTCTGCACCCTCTTGGGGTGGTTGTAGTCCTTCAGAAACGCTGCCTTCTTACTTGAATACCTTGCGGAAAGCGGGTGGCACGGGAGTGGAAAACTCCATCCGTTGGTGGGTGATGGGGTGGGTGAAGCAGAGCACATAGGCGTGGAGGCAGAGACGGCCTACGGGATCGTCGCCATTGCCATACTTGATGTCGCCACAGACGGGATGGCCCAGGTCGGCGCTGTGGACACGGATCTGATTCTTTCTGCCTGTCTCCAGGCGGTATTCTACCAGGGAATGGGTTGTGGTGCGGTCGAGGACGTGGTAATGGGTGATGGCATATTTGCCCCCGTTATCTACGGGGGAAGAGTAGGTGAAGTAGGCTTGGTTGTCTTTCAGCCAGCTCGTCACCGTACCCTCGTCGTCCATCATCTCGCCGCTGACCACCGCCACATAGCGGCGATCATAGACCAAGTCGTGCCATTCGTGCTCAAGAATCTGCTCGGCGCGCATGTCTTTGGCATAGACCATCAGTCCCGAGGTGTCGCGGTCCAGACGGTGGACGACGTGGGCATTACACTTCTGTCGCGTCTTCCTGAAATAGCCGTCGAGGATGGTCTTGACGTTGAGCGAGGCGTGGCCTGCTGCCATGGACAAGATGCCTGCAGCCTTTTCGATTACGACGAGATACTGGTCCTCATAGACGATCTTCAGATAGCGGCTCTTGAAGAGATCGTTCTTCTTCGAGCGGCTCACGGTCACTTTGTCGCCAGCTACTAAGGGGCGGTCAAACTGCGTGACGTACTTACCATTGACCTTGATACCACGGCCTTTCAGTGTGGCCTTGATCTTGCTCTTGCTGTCTTTGAGGTGGGCGAAGAGCCACTCCAGCAGTGGGGCAGGGGCTTCAACCGTGTAGTGGTCGTACTTCTCTTCGTTATAGGGATTGATTCTAATCATGTTTCTTATTCTATATTCCCTGGGGGACTTCTTTTTATATTCTGTATGGAACTTTTTTATCCCCTTTAGGGAAACTGTTTTATACCCTTTAGGGCGAATGTTTGATTCCGCAGCGCTTTCTGTCTATATATATGAAAGGATCCTCTATTCGATGGGGAAATCTACTGTGCACGGAAGTGGAGACGGTAAATCGTGTCAGCCAGTACCATCTTGCTGCCGTCAAGTTCCTCGACCGTGTAGGTCTCCTCCAGTGTGTGGATGCCGAGCGGATGGAGTACGGAGGCGTCTTCTACCAAAGGGTCGCCCTTCGTCCGGTCGTTGACACGCGGCTCGGTGAGTTTCAGTGTGTTGCCTGTATGGGAGTAGTGAATGCAGTAGATCTTATTATCGGTGAAGTCGTAAGCCTGCATGATCGGTCCTTGGAAGGTCCAGAACACGCGCCTTGGCGCCACATTGCAAGACCCCTCGGTTGCCAAGGTGTCGATAGAGATGAGGTGCCAGTACTGTCCCAGTTTGCCACTGTCGTCGCTATTGAGCGTACAAGAGGAAAGGGAGAACAGGCTGATGAGTATGCCGAGGATGATAGGAGAAAATTTGCCCATTGTCGTTAGAAATTTAAGAGTCCTGTCTTGGTGAAAGTCAGTTGCGCACCGTAGTTAATGCCGCCGAGCAAGCTACCGAAGTCCATGCCGTAGCCAGCCTTGACGGAGCATCCCTGGAGAAATCCCGTGCTTTGCGTGAAGTCGTAGCGTCCCTCAATAAGAAAACTGAAGTCGTGCTTCTTATCGACAAACGGGTCCTCGTAGGTACCGAAAGCCTCCTCATAGGTCGTGAGCACACGGTAGTAGAGATTATCGCGCAGGTAGCCATCGACACCGAGATGGAGCGCCGTGAAGCGGTTGTTGTGGAAATAGATCTTGCCGTCGCTATTGTAGAGCGGAGCGGTGTAGAGCGGATTTCCTATTGCCTGTCCCCAGTGCTGCCATCCTGTATAGACGTAGTGGTTGTAGAAGTTGTCACGACCGCTGATGTGGTCCTTCCAGCCCTGCGTATGGTCGTGATAGACCGGACCGCTCTGATACTTTGTATAAAGATATTCGAACGTCACGCCACTCACCGTCCGCTTGTATTTCGATCGGTAGCTGGCGCCGAGCAGCCAGTCTTTGAGATCATAGAAGAAGTACTGGCGTTTCTCCTTCACGTTCCATTTTTCGCCCTCGCCATAGCCGTCGTAGTCGAGTTGGAACATCGAGGAGTGGTCTTCGAAAAACTTATCCGCATAGACGCTAAAGCGCCAGGTGTCGGTCTCGTAGTTGACGCGTAGAAGCCAGGATCCCAGTTGGTTGCCCTCCGCGTTCTGATAGACCGTGCCTTCTTCCACGGTTTCGCCGCCTCCAGGCAGGAAGGCCTTCCAGAAACTCTTCAGGCCCGTGCTGTTCTTCACCATCACCAGTCCGCCATTGGGACCCTCCATGTAGGACGTGCCACCAAACGTGGCTGCCATCTCCACGCCCAGTTCGACGGACCACGGGCAGAACACGTCCTCGTTGCCTATCTTGAGGTAGCCCGCTTTGCTATGGTAGAGTACGCCGTCGGCATATTTGCTCTGCTTCTGCGTGAAGTCGTGCTGCCATCCTTGGTCCGTCATCTTGCCATAGGCAATGTGGCCCTTGATGTGGAGCCATCCGCGTCCGAAGGGCAGCGTCCAATAGTCGGGGAGGGCAATGCGCACCTGCGGCACAGGGCGGGCGTTGATGCCCAGCGTCTGCGATCCCGAACTCAGTTGGTTGTCTTTCAGTTGCATGGGCTGCTCCTTTGCGCCGATGGTGAGAGTGGCCTTCTTCCATCGTCCTTCGACGTAGGCTTGCTGCACGACCACATGGCTCGTGTAGTGGTAGGGAACGGCTACCTCCACGCCGTAGCCCACACCCCACTGGCGATGGTCGTCGGTGCTGAGCGGACGTTTCACGCCCCCGAGTATATAGCCGTTGGTGGTCTCCAGGGAACTGAGGCCCTGCTTGTTGGCGTTGAGCCACAGCGGAGTCTTGCCCTTGGATCCGCTCAGTTGCGCCTCCACGCGATAGCTGACGTTCTCCGTCAAGCGGGTAAAGAGACTGTCCTGTGTGGCTGATCCACTCGTGCTGCCGTGAGAGGGGAGGCAGAGGAGAAGGCTTCCGAGCAGTAGCGCTGAATATTTCTTCATATATTGTTGGCTTATTCGTCTTGATGTGGCAAGCGTCTTCGCCCTGCGTGTGGGATGCACAAGGTGGCGGATGCCTACTCGGTTGCAAATTTAATACTTTTTTTTTGTTCATTCGAATTTTGGCCTGACAACATGGCTGACGAACCCATTTTTTGTAAGAACAAGAAAATATCATTCCCTTTCGGGACGAATCATCGGTTGCCATGATGTTTTCTCGAAGAAATTTTATAGCTTTGCAAGCAGAAAGGCGAACGTCTGTTGGACTGCCGCCTTTATATAGGAATAGAATATCCGCTCACACATGCAAACGATAGAACTCCTCGCCCCTGCCAAGGATCTGGCTTGTGGAATGGCCGCAATAGACCATGGTGCTGACGCCGTCTATATTGGCGCAGCCCGTTTTGGTGCACGACAGGCTGCTGGCAATAGTCTTGACGACATTGCCCAGCTCTGTGCCTACGCCCACCAGTTTGGTGCCTCCGTCCACGTCACTGTCAACACCCTCATCTATGACTATGAGATGGAGGATACGCTGCGTCTTGTTGCTCACCTCGACCACATCGGTGTTGATGCCATCCTCGTCCAGGACATGGGGCTGCTCGCGCGCATCCAGTCGGGCCACGTCCTCTCCCGTGCTGTGCTCCATGCCAGTACGCAGTGTGACACGCGCACGGCCGAGAAGGTTCGCTGGCTACAGTCGCTGGGTTTCAGCCGTGCGGTCTTGGCCCGTGAACTCTCCGTCGAGGAGATAAGCGCCATCCATCGCGACGTGGCCGACATGGAACTGGAGGCTTTTGTTCATGGAGCGCTATGCGTCAGCTATAGCGGACTGTGCTACGCCTCGCAGTATTGCTTCCAGCGGTCGGCCAACCGCGGCGCCTGTGCCCAGTTTTGCCGTCTCGCCTTCGACCTCAAGGATGACCATGGAACCACCATCGTCCACGACAAGCACCTGCTCTCGCTCAAGGACCTTTGCCAGATAGACCATTTGGAGGAACTGATGCGGGCGGGTGTGTGCTCCTTGAAGATAGAGGGACGTCTGAAGGACGCAAGTTATGTGCAGAATGTGGTGGCGGCCTATAGTCAGCGTCTCGATGAGATCATCGCCCGCCATCCCGGACAGTACTGCCGCAGCAGCCGCGGACGTGTGAATTACCATTTCCAGCCAAATCTCAGCAAGACCTTCAACCGCGGCTATACGACCTATTTTGCCACAGGTCGCCAGCCCAATATCTTTTCGCCCGATACGCCGAAGGCCTTGGGAGAGTATGTAGGCAAGGTGAAGGACTTGCGCCGTGACAGTCTCGTCGTGGCTGGTACTGCCTCCTTTGCCAATGGTGATGGTCTCTGCTACCTTAACGCCAAGCACGAACTGGAGGGATTCCGTGTCAACCGAGCGGTGGGCAACCGCCTCTTTCCCCACCAGATGCCAGCGGGTCTGCGCCCAGGGTTGGCATTGTACCGCAACCAGGATCAAGCCTTTGAGCGCTTGCTTCAGGGACGGAGCGCAGAGCGTCGCCTGCCACTGCGGATGCTTTTTTCCGCTACGGAGGATGGTTTCCGCCTCGTGGCTTCTATGGATGAGGCTTCGGCCAGCGTCGATATCGCCTTTGAGCATCAACCAGCCAAATCGCCGCAAAAAGAGAATATCGTACAAGAGCTCAGCAAGCTCGGTACTACCCACTTCTCGGTCCGTCCCGAGGACGTCTCGGTGGAGGTGGGGACATGGTTTGTGCCTCGCAGTCTGTTGGCACAGGCCCGACGGGAGGTGGTCGAGAAGTTGTCGGCCCAGGTGCTGGCTCCTGACTCCATCCCCGTCTCCCATGAAGTGGTAGCTGCACAGACATCACAGGAAGCAGCAGACCCTCGAACGACACAGGAAGCAACAGAACCACGAACGATCCAAGAATCTGTTGCCAAACAGAAGCCCCAGAATACAGCTACACCGGGCAGGCCACTGGAGGCTCAGCGCTGGCAACGACAGTATGAGACTTTCCCCTATACCTATAATATAGCCAATGCTGACGCAGCCCGCCTCTACGCTTCCTGTGGACTTCCGGGTCTGTCCAAGGCTTATGAGAAGGGTGGGGCGGAAGATCTTCCCCAGCACCCTGCCGACTTGATCATGCAGTGTCGCCATTGTCTGCGGTACGCTTTGGGCTATTGCGTGCGTCGTGGTGGCAAGCGTCCACAGTGGCGCGAGCCGCTCCATCTCGTGCTTCCCGACGGACGGCAGTTTCGTTTGGAGTTTGATTGTCAGGACTGTCAGATGAACGTCTATGCAGAAAAGTAGGTTTCTCATACCGCTGATGCTGGTGGTGCTGCTCCTGAGCAGTTGCTACCACAAGATGACGCCGAGCCGGTTTCGCATCGTCGATAGCCTCACTACGTCGCGTCCCGACACGCTCGCACGCCTCGACTCCGTGCAGCTCGACTCCCTCTATTTCGTTTATACCCACCACTACCATGTGGGTTTCAACTTCGTCACCCGTGGCAAGCATCTCTTTCTTACCCGCCAGCAGCCAGAGGAGATCGTCACCGGACTTCCTGTTGACTCCTTTGCTGTCGATAAAGGGAAGCACCTGGTCGTGGCCGATGTCCGCATTCTTTCCACCGACCCCGTGGACAGTGTGTGGGTACAGGTAGCGACGGAGGACAGTCGCTTCGGATGGGTTCATGAACGACGGTTGCTCCATGAGGTCGATCCCGATGACCCCATCTCGCAGTTTATCTCCTTCTTTTCCAATGTCCACCTGCTGGTCTTCCTCATCGTCATCTCGATCATCGCGATTGTCTATGCCGTGCTCAAACTACGTCGTGGCCGCGTCAAACTGGTTCATTTCAACGATATCGACTCGTTCTATCCATCGCTCCTGGCCCTCATCGTAGCCGCCAGCGCCACTTTCTATGCTTCTATCCAGCTCTTTGCACCCGACCAGTGGCGAGCGTTCTATTTCAATCCCTCGCTCAATCCCTTCTCGCAACCTCTCTTGCTGGAGATATTCCTGGTCCTCGTTTGGGCCATGCCGATCGCAGCCCTTGCCGCCATTGATGATGTTTGGCGCAAACTCGACCCGCGTGCTGCCATCTTCTATTTGGCCAGTCTCCTTGCCGTTTGTGCCGTCAACTATATACTCTTCTCCGTTTCCACTCTCTACTATCTTGGCTATCCGCTCCTCCTGGCCTACATCCTCTATGCCGTGCGCCGCTATTGGCGCCATTCTTGTGTCCGCTACTATTGCGGCAACTGTGGTGCGGAACTGCGTCATAAAGGGCGTTGTCCCCACTGTGGTGCGATCAATCAATAAGGTAAGTAATGTGTCGAGGCTAAGGTAAGCAATGTGTCACGCTGAAGGTAAGCAATGTCTGAAGGTTATGCTAAGTGATGATCCAAGCGACGAATAAGCTATGGCTTTGATTCATCCATGGTGATAGTTTGGCTGTCATGATTAGGATTTTGTGTGTCAATCCAAATCTCGGATGCCTCCAAACTTGTGCCAAGTGGTCCGCAATGCAACAAACTTGCAGGGAGAATGGATAACAAAGTTTGAAAAATTTGGCACAACCATATTTTATTTGTACTTTTGCCCCTGTTTTTCAGAGCGCGCCATCCATGCACCTCCCGAAGTCACGCCCAATCCTAATCCTTCTAAGAAAGGTCAAAGGTGGGACGGTGTCCTCGTTAGGCTGCGGCAGATGGCTTTCTACGTAAAATATTGTAACAAGATAATGGAAGAATTTGAACTCATTGCCAAGACATTCATGGGCCTGGAGCCCGTCTTGGCGCAAGAGCTCACGGAGCTGGGTGCCAACAATGTGCAGATTGGACGCCGTATGGTGTCGTTTACCGGCAACAAGGAGATGATGTATCGCGCCAACTTTCAACTCCACACAGCTATCCGAATCCTCAAGCCCATCGCCCATTTCAAGGCACAGTCGGCAGAGGATATGTATGAGGAAGTGCGCAAAATCGACTGGAGTAAGTATATCGGCGAGGGCAAGACGTTCTCCGTCGACTCCGTTGTCTATTCCAACGAGTTTCGCAACTCACGCTTTGTGACCTACAAAGTGAAAGACGCCATCGTGGACCAGTTTCGCGAGGAGACGGGGAAGCGTCCCAATATCTCCGTCACCAATCCCGATATCCGTCTCAACATCCACATCGCCGAGTTTGACGCCACACTGTCCCTCGACAGTAGCGGCGAGTCGCTCCACCGCCGTGGCTACCGACAGGAGAGCGTGGCAGCCCCGCTCAACGAGGTACTGGCAGCTGGCATGATCCTCATGACAGGCTGGAAGGGCGATACCGACCTCATTGATCCGATGTGTGGTTCGGGCACCATCGCCATCGAGGCTGCCCTTATCGCCCGCAATATCTCGCCGGGCGTCTTTCGCAAGGAGTTTGCCTTTGAGAAATGGCCCGACTTCGACCAGGATCTGTTCAACGAGATCTATAATGACGATTCGCGCGAGCGTGAGTTCGAACACCATATCTATGGCTATGACATCGATATGAAGGCGGTCAATACTGCCCGCATCAATGCCCGTGCCGCAGGTCTCTCCCGTTATATTGACTTCGACTGCCGCGACTTCAAGGACTTCAAGAAGCCGGAGCAGAAGAGCATCATTATCTCCAATCCGCCCTACGGTGAGCGTATCTCCACTCCCGACTTGCTGGCCACCTACCGCATGATCGGCGAGCGACTGAAGCACGAGTTCATGGGAGGCGAGGCTTGGATCCTCTCCTACCGCGAGGAGTGCTTCCGCCAGATAGGTCTCAAGCCAAGCATCAAGATTCCGCTCTTCAACGGATCGCTGGAGTGTGAATTCCGTCGCTACCAACTCTTTGACGGCAAGATGAGTGACTTCCGCCACGAGGGCGGCATTGTCAAGACCGAGGAGGAGAAGGCCGAGATGGCGCAGCAGCACCGATTCAAGAAGAACCGCGAGTTTAAGCAGCTCCTCGACCAGCAGGCAGAGAACGAGGAGGGCGACATCCGCAGCTTTACCTTCCATAAGTTTGAGCGCGACGAGCACCACTTCTCGCGTCCCGACCGCAAGCCTTTCCGCCGCCGTGGTGATGATGACGACAAGCGGGGTGGACGCTTCGGCGACCGCAGGGATGGACGCTTCGGCGACCGCGAGCGTAGAGGAGACCGCCGTGGCGACGACTGGCGTGGAGACCGCAGAGACGACCGCCGAGCTCCGGGCAAGCGTTGGAGTGACCGCGGAGGACGTGACCGTCGTGACGACCGCAGAGACGGTTTCCGCGGCGACAAGCGCGGACAGGGCGACTACAGAAAACAATCCAATAACAAATACTTTAGTGATAATGAAGACTAAAACCTTTAGAAATGTGCTCTGTGCAGCCATGACAGGTTGTGCATTGCTCAATCCATTGAACACTACTACGACCATGGCACAGAAGCAGTTCACCCTCGAAGACCTCAATTTCGGTGGTACGAACTATCGCAACATGGTGCCCGAGAATCGCTATACGACATGGTGGGGCGATCGCTTGGTGCGCACCGAAGTTGACTACTGCGCCGAAGTCAATCTGAAAAATGGCAAGGAGACGCGTCTCTTCTCCCTCGACGAAATCAACGAGTGGGCGGGCCTCAAGGGCTCCGATGAGAAGATTCGCCACTTCTACTCAGCCTCCTTCCCCTATGCCGACAAGAGCCTCGTCATGGTGATGAACGGCCGTGAGAACCTGCTCGTCGATTTCAAGAAGCACACGCTTGTGAAGCGCTGGAATCGAGAGCAGCAGACACAGGCTTTGGAGTGGAACAAGCAGTCGGACGCCACGGCCTACGTCAAGGGCGACCAGCTCTATGTCACCACGACCGACGGACAGACCCACCAGCTTACGAAGGACGGATCGCGTGAGATCGTCTATGGACAGAGCGTACACCGCGACGAGTTTGGTATCAGTGGTGGTCTCTACTGGAGCCCGAAGGGCAACCGCCTGGCTTTCTATCGCATGGACCAGAGCATGGTGAGCGACTATCCTCTGCCCGACATTCCCGAACTCAACTGGACGCCGAAGCCCGGAGAGTCGCGTGCGGCAAAGCTCGACATGATCAAGTATCCGATGGCTGGCGAGGCCTCGCACAAAGTAACTGTGGGAGTCTATGATCTCGCCACGGGTAGCACGATCTATCTTAAGGCTGGCGATCCCACCGACCGCTATTTCACCAATATCTCCTGGTCTCCTGACGAGAGCCGCATCTATATGCTGGAGCTCAATCGCGACCAGAACGACATGGACCTTGTGGAGTATGACGCCACTACGGGCGATCGTCTTCGCGTCCTTTACAACGAGAAGGACGAGAAGTATGTGGAGCCGCAGCACCCCATTGCTTTCTTGCCTTGGGATGCCACGAAGTTTGTGCTCCAGAGCCAGAAGGACGGCTACAACCACTTCTATCTCTTCGACATTGCAGGCGGAGAGCCGCGCCAGCTTACCAAGGGTGAGTGGGTGGTGATGGACTTCCTGGGCTTCGACCTGAAGCGCAAGGCCATTATCTATGCCTCCAACGAATGCTCACCTATTCAGCAGAACACGTGGAGCGTGAGTGTCAAGAACGGCAAGCGCACGCTCCTCGACAACGGAAAGGGTTGGCACTATGCCTCTCTTAGCACCAGTGGTATGGCTGTTTGCGACAACTACTCCGAGCCTGACGTGCCCCGCAAGATAGACCTCATCGAGGTAGCGGGCAAGCGCGTCAACTGGTTGACGGCAGCCGATCCTTGGCAGGGCTACAACGTGCCGGAGTATAGCTGTGGCACGCTCAAGGCTGCCGACGGCACCACCGACCTCTACTACCGTATGGTGAAGCCTGTCGGTTTCGACGCTACGAAGAAGTATCCGACGGTGGTCTATGTCTATGGTGGCCCCCACGCTCACAACGTTGATGCGCGCTGGCACTATAGCTCACGTTCCTGGGAGACCTACATGGCACAGAAGGGCTACCTCCTCTTTATCATCGACAACCGTGGTAGCGAGCATCGCGGCAAGGCCTTTGAGCAGGCTACGTTCCGCCACCTCGGCCAGGAGGAGATGAAGGACCAGATGAAAGGTGTGGAGTATCTCCAGAGCCTGCCCTATGTGGATAAGGACCGTATCGGTGTGCACGGTTGGTCGTTTGGTGGCTTTATGACCATCTCGCTGATGACCAACTATCCTGATGTCTTCAAGGTGGGTGTGGCCGGCGGCCCCGTCATCGACTGGAAGTGGTATGAGGTAATGTATGGTGAGCGCTATATGGATACGCCGCAGACCAACCCCGAGGGCTACGCTCAGACCTCTCTTCTGGCCAAGGCCAAGGACCTCAAGGGCAAGCTGCAGATCATCCAGGGCCTCAACGACCCGACGGTGCTCCCGCAGAACTGCTACTCTTTCCTCAAGGCTTGCATTGCCGTGGGTACCCAGCCCGATTTCTTCGTCTATCCGGGCGAGCCCCACAACATGCGTGGCCATCAGAGCGTACACCTGCATGAGCGCATCACGCAGTATTTTGAGGATTATCTGAAGTAAAACCTCGTTTTCAGTTGACCAATCAGCCTTCCAGGGACAACTCGTCACCGCAAGGCTGATTGGTTGTATCTGAGCGGAATACAAATATCAAGGATCAAGGACATGAGAATCTTACTATTAGGAAGCGGTGGACGCGAGCATGCGCTGGCATGGAAACTGGCGCAGAGCAGAAAGTGTGACAAACTGTATATCGCCCCGGGCAATGCCGGTACGGCTTTGGTGGGCGAGAATGTCGCCATCAACGTGAGCGACTTCGACGCACTGAAAGCGTTTGCTGTTGATAACCGAGTCGATATGGTAGTAGTTGGCCCTGAGGACCCGCTTGTCAAGGGCATCTACGACTGCTTCAAGGAGGACGCGCGTACCAGTACTATCCCCGTTATCGGCCCGTCGAAGCAGGGAGCGGTGCTGGAGGGATCCAAGGACTTCGCCAAGCAGTTCATGTTGCGCCACAATATCCCGACGGCGGCCTATCGTACCTTCGACGGTACTACTTTGGAGGAGGGCCTTCGCTTCCTGGAGACACTCCAGCCTCCCTACGTTCTTAAGGCCGACGGACTGGCTGCCGGCAAGGGCGTGCTCATCGTCCCGACCCTCGACGAGGCCAAGAAGGAACTGCGCGATATGCTGGGTGGTATGTTTGGCAATGCTTCGGCACGGGTAGTCATCGAGGAGTATCTCGATGGTATCGAGTGCTCCGTCTTTGCCCTCACCGATGGCGTCCACTATCAGATCCTGCCAGAGGCCAAGGACTACAAGCGCATTGGCGAACACGACACGGGTCTCAATACGGGTGGCATGGGTAGTGTCTCTCCTGTGCCTTTCGCCGACGAGGCATGGATGCGCAAGGTGGAAGACCGCATTGTGCGCCCCACTGTGGAAGGTCTCCGCGAGGAGGGAATCGACTACAAGGGCTTTATCTTCTTTGGGCTTACCAATGTCGGTGGCGATCCGATGGTCATCGAGTACAACTGCCGCATGGGCGATCCTGAGACCGAGAGCGTCATGCTCCGCCTCAAGAGCGACCTGGTGGATCTGCTGGAAGGTGTTGCCAAGGGCAACCTCGACGAGTATGAGGTTGAGACCGACCCGCGAAGTGTGGTGTGCGTGATGCTTGTCAGTGGTGGCTATCCGCAGGCTTACGTCAAGGGCTATCCAATAAAGGGAATTGATGAGGTGACGGGAGCCGTAGTGTTTCATGCTGGTACCGCCCTCAAGGAGGGACAGACTGTCACCAATGGTGGCCGTGTCTTGGCGGTCAGCGCCTATGGTGAGAACAAGGAGGATGCTCTTCGCAAGTCGTTCACCGAGGCCGCGAAGATAGATTTCAAGGACAGATACTTCAGAAAGGACATCGGGCAGGACCTGTAGTCCCATTATTCACATGCCATGGCCTTTTGCGGGCTGTGGCATGTGCCTTCTTTGCAGATGGAAAGAAAACGCATACAAAACAAGATTGCGGAGAGTCGCTGGACGCTCTCTACGCTGACGATGTTGGCCCTCGCGGTATGGGGACTGGCTGGCATGGGTGAACACCGCCTATGGATCAACCTGCTCTGTCTCGTCCTCTCCACTTATCTGATGGTGGAGCTTAACAATGCCAACACGCTCATCCGTATCTACAGTCGCATGGTGTCGGGGTCTTTCCTCGTGCTCGCTACGGTCTGTATGCACCAGCTTACCAGTTACACTTCTTCCATCTCCATCCTCTGCATGGCTGGTTTCTACACGAGCCTTTTCCGATCTTATCAGGACGAAGCGTCGCCCGGATGGGTATTCTACGCTTTTATCTGTTGGGGTTTCGCCAGCATCGTGTGGCCGCAGGCCCTTTTCTTCGTGCCTGTCTTTTGGTTGTTGATGGGCGTGCTGCTGCGGGCCTGGAGCGCACGCCATTTCTGCGCCTCGCTACTTGGCCTTTTGCTGCCCTATGCTGTTGTCACGGCAGTCCTTGCTGTGCGGGGCGACCTGGAGCGTATGGTCTCTCATTTCGCCCAACTGGGTCAGTTCTCTTCCGTCTTTGAGTTTACGGCCCTTTCTATCGGCCAGATTGTCGCTTTGACCTTTGTCACGCTTTGCGCCCTTATCGGCAGCATCCATTTTCTGCGCAAAAGCCACAACGACAATATCCGCACGCGTCAGTTCTACTTCTTCTTCCTTATTATAGACGGCCTGACCTTTGCCTACCTCTGTGTGCAGCCCAGTCAGTATGAGGCATTGCTCGGCATTCTCATTGTCAACACTTCGCCTGTCATCGGCCATCTGTGGGCCTTGACGCGCACGAAATGGACCAACGGCCTCTTTCTTGTTGCCACTACCCTTGCCGTGTTCCTCGTCGCTTACAATTTCATGCGTAGTTTCATACACTAATTCTTTATGGCTGAGATCACCGACATTCTTATCAACTACGGTTACATGGGTATGTTTGTAGCCGCCTTCCTGGCTGGTAGTTTTCTGCCTTTCAGTAGTGAAGCTGTCATGGTAGCACTCCTTGCGGCCGGACTAGGCCCCAGTGAACTCGTTGTCTCGGGCACGCTGGGCAACACACTTGGGTCCATGCTCAACTATGGCATTGGACGCATGGGCCGCATGGAATGGATCGAAAAATACCTCCATGTGAAACGCGAGAAAGTAGAGAGTACGCAGCGATGGATGCGCGGGCGGGGCGCATGGATGGGGTTCTTTGCCTTTGTTCCCATCCTCGGCACGGCCATCTGTATTGTCCTCGGACTGACCCGTGCGAATCCTGTTATTACTCTCTTCACGGTCTTCGCAGGCAAGGTGATCCGCTACGGCCTCCTCATCGGTGGCGTAGGCCTCCTTTTCTGACTAGGGTCTTGAGGGACTCAACGAATATATTTCAGCTCATCTTGCGAAATATGTATCTTACTCCCGTCATCATATTCTATGTCTATGCTCGTGAGGACTAATTTTCGGGCTGATGGATTATGCCATAAATAATACCACCCAAAATCATCGCCATAGGTTCCACCTGGGACTGCTGGACCTATAAAATGTCCCCCTGACTCAGTAGTTCCATCTATCTCGCACGCTACGGGTTCTCCTTTGGCGTTGGTGGGATACCCGCGCCAATCTAAAGACAGTATGTTTTGGGAGGAAACATTTTTCCAGATCAAAAAAGCATGTACACCACCAGAGACATCAGAAGAAGTCAGATAAGCCTTTTCTAACTTTATAGAATGCTTTAATTCTTCTATTCTCTTCGCTTTCTTGATACGCTCAAGCCGTTTGTTTTTTTCTTTGGCTCCAGCTTCTCCAGTAGAAAGAAGTGAGTCTTGCATCAGGGTGTCCCCCTTTGTTGCACGAGATGGCGACGCATTATTAGTCTCATGCACCACGGTTGACAACATATACACTAATAACCCAAACGCACAGACAAGAAGAAACAATAGGGCTTTCGGCATTCTCCTGTCAGGATAAATATCCTCTACAGGCCATTTGACGGTGGAATCGGAAATATTGAAGGCTTTAGCCCTTTCTTTGACTCTTTCTTTGGCTCGCCTCTCAGCTTCGCGTTGCTGTTCCGCAAGTTCCTTTTGTCTCTCCGCCTCTTCCTGTTCTCGTTTCTTTTCTTCCTCGTATTTCTTCTTCGCTTCCTTCCATTGTAGGAATTCTTCGAATTCTCTTTTCTCTTCTTCCGTCATAATCGAAAAGGTATTTAGTTCCCAATTGGCTTATTTATGAAGCGAAATGTACTCTGCCATGACTACGCGAATGTCATCAAAGGTGATCGAGTCGTCGCAAAGGCGCTTGATGGGTGTGGCTCCCTCGGTAGTGCCCACTTTGGCGATGGCCCGCATGATGGTTGTGTATTTCTGGTTGCCCGTGATGTCCTCCGCCTTGATGTTTCCCTGTTTGACGTAGGGAATCAGGTGGCCTGAAATGGTGGCAGGTGTCAGTTTGCGCAAGCGGGCAATGTCAGATACGGACAGTCCTTTTGTGAACAGGTCGTAGGTGACTTCTCCCGTTGGCACCTTCTTCTGCTTGGTTTTCTCTGCGTTGAGTTTTTCAGCCTTGCTTTTTCTGCTCCGCTTCGCCTTGCCTTGTTTAGGGTCTGCCTCATCCAGCACACCGAGGAGGGCCATTTGCTTGGCGTGGAGGTAGTCGCCTACGGAGAACCCATGCTGGGCAATGTAGGTCAGCAAACGGCCTTTGGCCTCCACCGTCTCCGTCAGTTCGGTCAGCGTGGTGTCAAGGCGTCGCAAAGCCACCTTGCTGCCCGTCTTGATGAGTTTCGTTTGGGCTATCAGTTCGTCGAAGATTGCTGAGAGTTGTTTGCGAAAATAGTCCGCACTTCGTTGCACCCGATCCATGAATGCCGCGTCATGGAGTTGGTCGAAAGGCATGGAGAGGATTACTTGTCCCCATTTCCCCGCCACCGCCAGTATGTCCTGTAGTGGCTTGTGCGCCTGGTCGTGGATGGCCCGTAGCGTTTCCTGCGCGTAGAAAAATTCTCCGACGACACGATGGAGGTGCTCCTCCTGTTGGGCTATCTGGTGGAAAGAGAAAAGTTCGATCAGCAGTTGTCGCTCATACTCCTGGCGGAGCGTAGGCAGCGCCTTGATGCTCGCTTCGGCCCTCTCCTCTTGCGTGGCGATATAAGAGCTGACGCGGTCGTCGTTGATGATGGCGTTGGGTGAGACGGGGGTGGCCAGTACCAATCCTTCAAGTGTTTTGCAGCGGCTCAGAGCCACATAGACCTGGCCTGGGGCAAAAGACTGCTGTGCGTCGATGATGGCGTGTTCGAAAGTGAGTCCCTGACTCTTGTGAATCGTGATCGCCCAGGCCAGGCGCAGGGGAAACTGCGAGAAGGAACCGAGCACCTCCGTCTCAATCTCCCGTGTCTCGTCATTGAGCGAGTAGCGAGTATTCTCCCATACGTCGCGCTCTACGTCGATGGGTTGCGCGTCGCCTGTGCAGAGCACCTGGATGGTGTTGGCATCGAGGTAGGTGATGTGGCCAATGCGCCCGTTGTAGTATCTTCCTTCCGTGTCGTTCTTGACAAACATCACCTGCGCACCCTCTTTCAATTGCAATTCTTGGTCCGTCGGGAAGTTGGCAGAAGGAAACTCACCACTTACCTCGGCTCGGTAGCAGAAGGGAGCCCCACGGAGCGAGTGGAGTTGCGACTGGTTGTAGTCGTCGGCCATGCGGTTGTGCGTTGTCAAGCGGATGTAGCCTGACTCTGCAGGTGGACGAAAACTCGGATCATAGCGCTCGTTGAGTCTGCGCAGGTGGTCCTCCGTTGCCTGGTTGGTGCGCACGGCGTTGAGGATATTGATAAAGGAAGCATCCTGCTGACGATAGACCCGTGATAGCTCGATGGTCACATAGTCGAGGCGTCTGAGAGCCAGAGAGCCAAAGAAGTAGGGCGTGTCGTAGTATTGGCTCAGAATGTGTTCCTCTTCGTGTGTGACGACAGGCGTGAGCTGCTGGAGGTCGCCGATAAGGAGCAACTGCACGCCACCAAAGGGCTTGGCGTGGTCGCGGAAACGTCGCAATACAGAGTCGATGGCGTCGAGCACATCGCACCTCACCATCGAGATCTCGTCGATGACGAGCAAGTCGAGCGTGCGGATGATCTTCCGCTTCTCCTTGCTGAAGTCGAAACGGCTCTTGATATGAGCGTCGGGCACGAAAGGTGAGAAGGGCAGCTGGAAGAAAGAATGGATCGTGACTCCACCCGCATTGATGGCAGCCACACCCGTAGGCGCCACTACCACCAGTCGCTTGCTGCTCTTCTGTTTGAGGGTCCGAAGAAAGGTAGTCTTTCCCGTACCCGCCTTTCCTGTGAGGAAGATACTGTGCCCCGTGTGCTCTACAAACTCCCAGGCCGTCCTGAGCTCGTTATTTTTCTCCATTTTGCAGATTCTTTGGTACGAGTCCTTCGATATAGCGACATAAGATCTCGATGCCCCGTCGGTTTTCCCCGCCCTGAGGCACGATAATGTCCGCATAGCGCTTTGTCGGTTCGATAAACTGCTCGTGGGTGGGTTTCAACACCTTGCGGTAGCGGTCCAGCACCATCGAGACGGTCCGTCCGCGATTTGTCGTGTCGCGCTCGATGTTGCGGATCAGTCGCTCGTCGGAGTCGGTATCGACAAAGACCTTGAGGTCCATCATGTCCCGGAGCTCCTTGTTGAAGAGCACCATGATACCCTCGATGATGACGACCGGCTTCGGTTCGACATGGATGGTCTCTGGCAGTCGGTTGCTCAGAATATAGGAGTAGGTAGGCTGCTCGATGGCCTTGCCTTGTCGCAGGTCGTTCACCTGCTCGATCAGCAGCCGCCAGTCGAAGGCGTCGGGGTGGTCGAAGTTGATGGCCTTGCGGGCCTCGTCGGTCATTCCCGTCGTATCATTATAGTACGAGTCGAGAGGCACGATGCTCACGAAGTCGGGTGGGAGTGCCTCTGCTATCTTTTTGACGACGGTAGTCTTTCCCGACCCCGTGCCGCCAGCTATTCCGATGATGGTGACGTGATGGTTCATACGCTTACAGATTGGATTGTTCGTTGGATGTTTTGATGCCCAGGTCGATGAGCATTCGTTCGTAGTATGCAGCCTTTGCCTCTGTCCGCATGGGGTAGGCGCGGCTGCTGCTCGGCATGCGGTAGAGGCGGATCGTGCGACCCTCGAAGCAGAACTCTCGGTAGTCGCCCATCTTCATCCCCTTGGTGTCTATGCCATAGTGTCGTGTGAAGATTTGGGTAGCCAGTTGGCCTGCCGTCACTACCGCCCTGCAGCAGGGCAGGGCGCGGAGCATACCGTCGAGGTCAGCCTGTTCGACGACCTCCAGGTCCTTGTCCGAGGCCGTCCCCGTGGTCCGTCGTATGCGCAGGCAGGTGTCGAAGAGCGCCACGCCTCTCTGAGTTAGGAAGGCCTTCAGGGCATCGAGACGATATGTCTTTTCTTCTTGACAAACGAAATGCTGCTTGTCGCCAAAGAAAATGAGGCCGAATATGCGCCACATATCGTTGGTGAAGTTGGGATAGTACCACGCCATCGACCAGCGTTTCGGGGCAGGCGGAAACGTGCCGAGCATCAGCAGTCGTGCGTTCCCTGGCAGGAAAGGGACGAAGGGGTGAGTCTCTATTGTGCTTGCTTCCATGGCTACGAGGCTATTTGGTGGTCAGATAGACCACGACAGGCAGGTGGTCGCTATATCCGTTGATCCATACTCCCCCTGCCGTCGTGCGCTTGGGATAGCCCTCCCATTTGCCCTCCGTCTGCAGGAGATAGTCGCGGCGGAATACCTCGTGGCTCAGATAGCGCAGGCCCTTGCGGCTTTTGTTGGAAGGTTGAGCTACGAGGTTCGGCGTCAGGACGATCTGGTCGAAGAGATTCCATGCTCCACGGAAGCGGAGCGTACCTGTTTGCTCCTTCACCAGGACGTTGTACCATGGGTTGTACATCCCGTCAGTACCCACCTCCTCTATTTCGCCTTTGGCCAGCAGCACATCGTGCATGGAGCGGTTGGTGGGATCGTCGTTCATGTCTCCCATGACGATCACTTTTCGTTCGGCGTCGTGGTGGAGGATCGAGTCTTTGATGGCCTTCACCTGTTTGGCTGCCAGCTCGCGGTAATAAGATCCCGCCCCTCTGCTTGGCCAATGGCAGACGATGACCGTGACGCGATCCTTGGCCAGCGTGCCGGTGACAGCCAGAAAACCTCTTGTCGCCCGCAGCGAATCGGCAGGCAGATCATATATATAAGGTAAGAGCTTGGCGTCGTCCACCTTGAAGAGTTTTGGGTTGTAGATCAGCGCACAGTCGATGCCCCGATGGTCCGGTCCCTCGATGTGCACATAGCGGTATCCCCTCTTCTTGAGCGGTTCCTGCGCCACGAGGTCGCTCATGCAATGGTCGTTCTCCACCTCGGCCACGCCTATCAAGGCGCATCCTTGTTTCGGCAAGACCTCCGTCCCCATCTCCGAGAGTACGCGGGACAGGTTTCTTAGTTTCCATTCGTATTTCGTCTGGTTCCACTGGTAGCGTCCTGTGGGGAGAAAGTCCTCATCCTTCTTCCCTTCGTCGTGGGTGTAGTCGAAGAGGTTCTCCAAGTTGTAGAACCCTATGGCATAGACGCCGTGGTGCTTTTGCGCTTGCGTTGTTGCCACGGCAAGCATCAAGACCGCAAGGATAAACAGTTTTTTCATCATTATTTTCATCGTTGTTTGTGATGTCATTTGGTATGTGGTTTCCCTTGTTGCTCATGCTGGCGAAAGGGGGGAGGTGGCGGCCTCTGATCCTTCGGGAGTCGTAGGGGATGGGCTCGGGACGAGAACCATAGTGCAAATATCGGCATTTTTTTCCAATTATGAGCATGAAACACTCGGAAAATGGTAAAAAATAAGGAAAATATTTGGTAGGGTGGGCGAAAGTTCGTAATTTTGCACCCTGTATTGTGCGCCCTGCCAAGGATGGGTGGAGACACATTACGGATTTAAAAACAAAACAATAACAATTTAAAAGAAATGAAACAAGGTATTCATCCCGAAAACTATCGCCCCGTCGTATTCAAAGATATGTCCAACGGCGATATGTTCCTTACAAAGTCCACCTGCAAGACCAATGATACCGTGGAGTTTGAAGGCGAAACTTACCCCGTGGTAAAAGTCGAAATCTCGAGCACTTCTCACCCGTTCTATACTGGTAAGAACAAGCTCGTTGATACAGCGGGTCGCGTTGACCGCTTCATGAGCCGTTACAGCAAGCTCAAGAAGTAATCAACCAATACCTCAAACCACATAGCGTGCGGTCGAACGTAGTTGCATATACGTCCTACCGCACGCTTTCTTTTATCCTTTCCCCTGTTTTCTTTTATTCCCTTTCAAGCCCTGCTAGTCTCTTCCCAGCACTTTTATCTCTTTTCCCCACGCTTTCTTGCTCTTTCCTCCCACGTTTTTACCCTTCTGCTACCGCTACTTCATTTTTATTTCCTAATTTTGCAGCCTAAATCGAGAAAAGCAAGCGATGAAAAGAATATTGTTCGTCTGCCACGGCAACATTTGCAGAAGTCCGATGGCCGAGTTTGTGATGAAGAAGTTGGTCGATGAGGCGGGCCGTAGTCAAGACTTTCTGATAGCCTCTGCTGCGACCAGCACGGAGGAGATAGGCAATGGTGTCTATCCACCAGCCCGTCGTATGTTGGCATCCCATGGCATCTCTTGCGAGGGCAAGACCGCCCGTCAGATTACCCGTCAGGACTATGCTGCCTACGACATCATCATCGGCATGGATACCCACAACATCCGCAATATGAACCGCATCTTTGGTGGCGACCCCAAGGGCAAGGTGCGGATGCTGCTCGACCGCGACGTGGCCGATCCTTGGTACACGGGCAATTTCGACGCCACCTGGCGCGACTGTCTTACTGGGTGTACTCAGCTCTTGAAAGAGATTGACGAAGAAAGCAGGTAAGCAATAAATATTGAGGCAGGGAGGCTTGTTTTTACACTATTTATCTTCTATAAAAGATATTTTTATTATCTTTGCCCCCAGTTTTTGATCGAAGACACGAGCGTGGGGCAACCTGCCTCCTTACGGCAGTCCTCAGCGCCATCCTTGCGAATCCGTCAGGATTGGCGCGCGTCCTGTCCACCTCCTGTCTCCGCCCATGCCAAATCGAATATCAAAGTTTGTCGAAATATGAATTTCTTAGAAGAAAAGATCCTTACAACTGGAGTCATCAAAGAGGGCAATATCCTCAAGGTCGATAGTTTTCTGAACCATCAGATAGACATAGACATCATGCGCCAAATGGCCTACGAGTTCAAGCGCAGGTTCCGCGGGGTGGAAGTCAACAAGGTCCTGACCATCGAGGCCAGCGGCATTGCCATTGCTACGCTCCTGGGCGACCTCTACGACGTACCCGTGGTCTTTGCGAAGAAGAGTCAGACGGCCAATAGTACCGATGACAAATATATCTCCCACGCCTATTCCTTCACCCATAAGAAGCTCAACGATGTCTTCATCTCCAAGCCCTATCTCTACGCTACCGACAAGGTGCTGATTGTGGACGATTTCCTTGCCGACGGCGAGGCTGCCCATGCCCTCATCGACTTGGTGAAGCAGGCGGGAGGCGAGATAGCCGGCATAGGCATTGCCATCGAGAAAGGCCAGCAGAAGGGTGGGGCTATGCTCCGCAAGGAGGGCTACCAGGTCGAGTCCATCGCCATCATTGAGAGCATGGATTGGCAGACACAGACCATCCATTTCCGCAGTCAGGAAGAGAAGCCGCTGTTGTCCACGAACCTTCAAGCAATCTGATACTATATGGCTTCTATTTATGAACTCAACGGCCGCGTGCCCGTACTCCAGGCCGTTCCCTTCGGACTGCAGCATGTCCTGGCGATGTTTGTCGCCAATATCACCCCGATCATCATCTTGGCCAATGTGGCTGGTGTGAATGCCGAGCTGAGCGCCGCACTTATCCAAAACTGTATGGTCGTAGCCGGTATCGGTACTCTCGTCCAGCTCTATCCCGTGTGGCGTATCGGATCGCGCCTGCCTATCGTGATGGGTATCAGTTTTACCTTCCTCTCTTTGGCCATCGCTATCGCCACTACCCAGGGTATGGGCACGCTGGTGGGAGCCGTCATCGTTGGCGGCCTGGTGGAAGGTTGCCTTGGATTGTTTCCAAAATACTGGACCCGGCTCATCCCCCAAGTTGTGGCAGCCACGGTTGTGACGGCCATCGGTTTCTCCCTTCTCCCCATCGGAGCCAATAGTTTCGCGGGAGGGCAGGGCGCAGCCGACTTTGGTAGCGCCACCAACTGGGTCATAGGATCCGTGACGCTCCTCACCTGCCTCCTCACTCAGGTCTTTGCCCGAGGCTTCCTCCGTTCGCTCTCCGTCCTGGTAGGACTGGCCGTGGGCTACATTCTCTCGGTCTGCATGGGTGTGGTCGATTTTAGCGGTCTGAGCCATGTGGAAGTGGTGGCCCTTCCGCGCCTTATGCCCTTCAAGCCCGAGTTCCATCTCGATGCCATTCTGGCCATCGTCTGCGTCTTCCTCGTCTCGGCTACAGAGACCATCGGCGACACCTCGGCCCTTTGCTCTGGAGCCCTCGGCCGCGAAGTGGAGCAAAAGGAGATGGGTGGTTCGGTGGCCTGTGATGGATTCCTCAGCACCCTGGCTGGCCTTTTCGGTTGCACCCCCATCACCTCCTTCTCCCAGAACGTCGGACTGGCGGCCATATCCAAGGTCGTCAACCGCTTCGTCATCGCCACGGGAGCCCTCATCATGATCCTTGGCGGTTTGTTTCCGGTCGTGGGCACCGTTCTCACCACCATCCCGCAGCCCGTTCTCGGCGGTTGCACCATCATGATGTTTGGCAGCATTCTCTTCGCCGGTTTCGGTATGATGGCCAAGACGGGCTTCTCTCAGCGCAATATGATCATCGTCAGTCTCTCGCTCAGCGTTGGCCTCGGCTTCACCCAGGCCACGGGCCTCTTTGCCATTTTCCCGAAGATTGTGCAGACCGTCTTTGCTGAAAACTGCGTGGCCGTGGTCTTCCTGCTGGCCGTCGTCCTCAACCTCGTCCTTCCTAAGGAAATCGAAAAGAAAGCATAGCACCTATGGCCAAGAAAAACTATATACTAGAGAATAAAGACTGGCTGATTGCCAAGGCCCAGGAAGAGGGTGTGAAGCCGCTCGCCAGGGGAGTCTATTATAAGGTATTGGCCTCGGGTCCTGCTGACGGGCCGCAACCCACGCGCAGGAGTATCGTCACGGCCCACTATACGGGCCGCACCATCAATGGGAGAAAGTTTGACTCCAGTCGGGGTGGCGTGGCTCCTGCCTTCCGCCTCTCCGACCTTATCGAGGGATGGATTGTAGCCATGCAGGCCATGCACGTCGGCGACCGATGGGAGATCTATGTGCCCGCCGAACTGGGCTACGGCAAGTATTCGCAGCCCGGCATCCCGGGAGGATCGACGCTGGTCTTCGACATTGAGCTCCTCGCTATAGCATAAAGAGAAAGCGTACAACCCTCTTTCCTCATTCTCACCTCTTTCCCCATCCCTCCTCTGTCCTCATCCCTCACCCCTGTCTTCGGCAAAAGAAGAATCGGGAGGGCATGAGGCATATAGGATAAAATAACAAAAACCGATCATGAAACAAGAAATCATCAATCAACTCAACCAACTGGCAAAGGAGAACGAGCCCTTTCTCTTTGTCATCAACTATGAGGGCACAGAAGCCTATATCCGCAAGTTGTCGGAGATCGATCCCGCAGCGTGTCTCTACGATTTTGAGGGAGTAAGCAATGCTGGCACCATGGCGAGCCAGCCGCTCCCGTCGTCCATTCTGTGGGATGTGGAGGCCCCTCTATATGAGGACTACGAGAAGAGCTTCGAGGTTGTGGAGCGCCATATCAAAGCAGGCGACACCCACCTCGTCAATCTCACCAGTCCTGTGGCCGTGCGCTGCAACCTCTCGCTGGAGGAGATCTTCCTCCACACCCAGGGAAAATATAAACTGATGCTGAAGAATGGAGACCAGGGCTTTGTCTGCTTCTCTCCCGAGACCTTTGTCCGCATCAATGAGGGTCGCATCTATTCCTATCCGATGAAGGGCACCATCGACGCCACCTTGCCCAATGCCGAGCAAATCATCATGGCTGATGAGAAAGAGGCTGCCGAGCACGTCTCCGTCGTCGAACTGATTAGTGAAGATCTGAGCCGTGTGTCGTCCGACGTCCGTGTAGATCGCTATCGCTATGTGGATCGTCTTCATACCAATAAGGGAGATATCCTTCAGACCAGTAGCGAGGTCAGCGGTCTCTTGCCTGCCGACTACCCTGGCCGTTTGGGCGAGATCATCGACGCCCAGTTGCCAGCAGGATCCATCACGGGTGCTCCCAAGGCAAAGACCGTGGAGGTCATCCGCGAGGCAGAGCACTACGACCGGGGCTACTATACGGGCATCATGGGCATCTACGACCGTGGCAACCTTAATACGGGCGTGATGATTCGTTTCTTGGAGCAGGACGCCCACGGCATGTGCTACAAGGCTGGAGGCGGCGTCACCTCCCAAAGCGTCTGTCGTAAGGAGTATGAGGAAGTCATCCGCAAGGTCTATCTTCCCTTGGAGCGATGAGGCCGAGCTCTATGTCCCAGGCTGCGGAGTGTGGCAAGGAGACTGATCTGAGATTTGTCGAGACCATCAAGGTTCAGTTTGGACGGGCGCAGGCCTTGCCCTATCACCAGGCCAGAATGGAGCGGACGATCCGCCATTTATTCCCCTCCTTGGCCTCCGATGCCATGCCCAGCCTGGAGCGTCTTTTGGTGCCTACGCCCGAGATGGCACTCTTCAAGGCCCGCGTGGTCTATGGTGCGCAGGGGGTGGAAGCCGTGGAGTATGCCCCCTACGTCATGCGGACTATCCGTAGCTTGCAAGTGGTGGAGGACGACGCCATCGACTACAGCTTCAAGCGATGCGACCGCACGTCGCTCAGCGCCCTTGTAGCGCGAAAGGGTGAGTGTGACGAGATCATCATCGTCAAGAACGGACTCCTCACCGATACCTCCTACACCAACCTCGCCCTCTTCGATGGCCACGAATGGGTCACGCCCCGCAAACCCTTGCTGGTTGGCACCAGGCGTGCCGCGCTCTTAGACCAAGGCGTGCTGCAGCAGGCCGACCTTTCTGTGGCCGACCTACGGGCGGCTCAGAAGGTCCGCCTCTTCAATGCCATGATCGATTTCGGATCCTGTGAGGTAGAGACGAAGCACGTTCATTATTAATATATTACCTTATATATATTATGTGTGGCTATTTTCTCTACGATTCTATGAGGGAAGATACTTTCTCTATGCTTCTATGAGCGAAGCTGTTTCTCTGTGCTTCTATGAGCGAAGCTATTTCCTCGGTTTCTTCTCCCTGATCGCCTCGTAGTAGGCCTGGAGCGACGTGCGCGGCACGCCCCACGACACCAGCAGGTCGAGGTCTCGTCGAGCCTCCGTCCATCGTTGTCCCACGATGTAGATATGGATGCGGGAGAGGATATACTCCTCGTTGGTCGGGTCGCGGAGGAGCGCCTGCGTATAGTCGTATTCTGCCAGTAGATACTGCTTGCGCTCCAGTTCCATCCCCGCCCTGGCCGCATAGGCCACTGCGCTATCCGGAAACTGCTCCACGAGCATGTTGGCCTGGTCCATGGCCTCCGTCTTGCGATTGTCGAGGTCGTTGAGCAAGGCTAGTCCCAGCAGTGCCTCGAAGTGGCCGGGAACTATGGTCAGCAGGTTCGTATAGTCGAGCCTGGCAAACTTATAGCGTCCGAGTTTGGTATTGGTGAAGGCACGGAAATAGAGGGCCGCCGGGTTTCCCGGGTCTTTGCGTAGCACCTCGTCATACTCCGCCTTCGCATATTCGTAGTCGCCCATCCGCAGGTTCCATCCCGCCTTTTTCAGTCGGAGGTCGATACTATCCGGACGCAGTCTCAGTTCGTCGCGCGCTGCCGCCAGCGAATCCTCCATCCATTTCGGATTTTGCGCCTGACAAGGCAGCAGGGCGTAGAGAGCCGACAGGAGCAGCAACGGCTTCCTCCAGCGGCCACAAATCATATTTTTTCTTTTCATGACGCAAAGATAGTGCAAATCGAGTGCAATACAAAAAGAATAACATTCTTTATTATTGCCGAGATGCCGCCTATCTTCTTGAAAGTAGTGCAAATCGATTGCTTCCGTTGCTCCCTATCTTGTGTGAAGGTAATGAAAAATCGTTTCTACTTTTGGTTGTTTGGAAAAAGAAAATTACCTTTGCAGCATCATAACATGGTGAAAAATCGCAAAAGCGGAACTTTGCCATGCCAATGTACTTGTTTTGCAGAAGTTAAGTCACATCTGCAGGATCAGTCAATAGGACTTGTTTAGAATAAAAAGGCAAGATGATGAGATATTCAGTAGAGGAAGTCGCCTCGATGATGGGGGCGCAATGCTATGGCGAGTGTAGAGGAAACGTTAGTTTTCTGTTGACCGACAGTCGCTCGCTCTGTTTTCCGGAAGAGACCTTGTTCTTTGCCCTGCGCTCCGCGCGCAATGACGGGCAACACTATATCGCCGAACTCTATCAGCGTGGCGTACGTCGCTTCGTTGTCGCCGAGGTTCCCGATCGTTGGCAGGCAAACTATGCCGACGCCACGTTCCTGGTCGTTGGCGACACGCTTGCTGCCCTCCAGCAGTTGGCCGCACGCCATCGCCAGCGCTTCACTATCCCCGTGGTAGGCATCACGGGCAGCAACGGCAAGACCATGGTCAAGGAGTGGCTCTATCAGACCCTCTCCAAGGACCATGTCGTGACGCGATCCCCCCGCAGCTACAATTCGCAGGTCGGCGTGCCCCTCTCCCTTTGGCTCCTTGACGCCCAGACCCAGGTGGCCGTCTTCGAGGCCGGTATCAGCCAGCCAGGCGAGATGCAGGTCCTCCACGACATCATCCGTCCCACGCTCGGCGTGCTCACCATGATCGGCGAGGCCCATCAGGAAAACTTCCCCTCGATAGAGGCCAAATGCCAGGAGAAGTTGCGCCTCTTCGAGGGCACGGAGGCCCTGGTCTATCCCCAGGACGACCAGCTCGTGGCCCGTTGTGTGGCAGAGTCAGGCTATCAGGGCCAGCACCTTGGCTGGTCGCGTCAAGATGCTGCCGCAGCCTTCTATGTCCTGCAGGAGGAGAAATTGCCTACCCACACCACCGTCCGTTACCGTTGGCAGGGAGCCGTGGAGGGAAGCTATACGCTGCCTTTCATCGATGAGGCCTCACTCGAAAACTCCTTCTCCGTAGCCATCGCCTCGCTGCGACTCGGCCTCACCCCCCTGCAGCTTGCCGACCGTATGGCCTACCTTGAGCCAGTCGCCATGCGCCTGGAGGTGAAGGAAGGCAACCACGGCTGCACGCTCATCAACGACTCTTACAACTCCGACATCAACTCCCTCGACATTGCCCTCGACTTCATGAGTCGCCGCCCCGACCACAAGGGTCGCAAGCGCACGCTCATCCTCAGCGACATTCTCCAGAGCGGCGAGGACGAAGACACCCTCTACGCACAGGTGGCCACCCTCGTCAGCAAGCGTGGCGTGGAGCGCCTTATCGGTATCGGTACGGCCATCTCCGCCCACCATGCCGCCTTCTCCCAGTTGGCCGAGAAGGAGTTTCACCCTACCGTCGAAGACTTCATCCATAGTCCCTCCTTCCGCACGCTCAGCGACGAGGTAATCCTGCTCAAAGGCGCACGCCAGTTTGGTTTCGAGCGCCTCACCGAGCTGCTCGTCCGCCAGGTCCACGAGACCACTTTGGAAGTTAATCTCGAGGCGCTGGTCGATAATCTCAACCACTACCGCGCCATGATGCGACCCGGCACGAAACTCGTCTGCATGATCAAGGCCGACGCCTATGGAGCGGGTGCCGTGGAGGTGGCCAAGACGCTCCAGGACCACCGCGTCGATTACCTTGCCGTGGCCGTGGCCGACGAGGGCGTGACGCTGCGTCGCAATGGCATCACGAGCAACATCATGGTGATGAACCCCGAGATGACCGCCTTCAAGACGATGTTCGACTACGACCTGGAGCCCGAGGTCTATTCCTTCCGTCTCCTCGACGCCCTTGTCCAGGCTGCCCGCCGCGAGGGCATCACGGGCTATCCCGTCCACATCAAACTCGATACGGGCATGTGTCGGCTTGGATTCAATCCGCTGGAGGACATGGACGAGCTGATTGCCCGCCTCAAGGCCCAGACGGCTGTCATCCCGCGTAGCGTCTTCAGCCACTTTGTCGGTTCCGATGCCGACGAGTTTGACGATTTCTCCTGCCAGCAGTTTGAGAAGTTTGATGTGGGCAGCCGCAAGTTGCAGGCCGCCTTCCCCCACCATATCATCCGTCATATCGACAACTCCGCGGGCATCGACCATTTCCGCGACCGCCAGCTCGACATGTGCCGTCTCGGCATTGGCCTCTATGGTGTCGATCCGCGCACGAACCATATCCTCCACAATGTCTCGACGCTGAAGACCACCATCCTCCAGCTTCGCCATGTGCCTGCCGGTACGAGTATCGGCTATGGCCGCCATACGTTCGTCGATCGCGATAGCGTCATTGCTGCTATCCCGATAGGCTATGCCGACGGTCTCAACCGCCATTTGGGCAACCGCCACGGCTACTGCCTCGTCAATGGGCAGCGTGCTGACTATGTGGGCAACATCTGCATGGACGTCTGCATGGTCGATGTGACTGACGTTGCTTGTCGCGAGGGAGACAGTGTTGAGATCTTCGGCGACCATCTGCCCGTCACCGTGCTCTCCGACCAGCTCGACACCATCCCCTACGAGGTGCTTACGGGCATCAGCAACCGCGTGAAGCGCGTCTATTACCTCTGATCCCAGGCTGCGTTTACACGAGCTATAAGCAACATTATAAGGATACATAGAAAAAACAACCCAAAACAACAAGTAGCGCGTTCTGACTTGTTGTTTTGGGTTGTTTTTTCTATATTCAGACGAAGCGGGCGTTTCAGAATTAGCGGGTGTCTCAGTTGAAGCGAGTGTTTCAGATGAAGTCAGCGATTCAGGTGAAGCGAGCGATTCAGAATAAGCAGGAGATTTTGAATAGCAGGCGATTCAGATGAAGCTGGCGAGTTAGTCCATGAAACCCTGTCGGCGCAAAGCCTTGATCAGTCCGTCAGACATTGCCTCGTTGTCCTTCTTCGTATAGCGTAGGTCGGTGAAGACCTGAGCCAGCGTCTCCTTGTGATTGATCCTCACAAACTCGCGGTTCACCTCCAGGCTCTCCTTCTCCGCATAGCAGCGGTCGATCGAGGCCGGCGTGTAGTCGTGGTAGTGTTCCTCGTGGAGGATGGCCTCGATGGGCAGTCGGTCTTGCAGGGCAGGTTGCTCGTCGGGCCAGCCCAGCGTGATGGTGGCTACGGGCATGACGAGGCGAGGCAGTTGCAGGGCGTCGATGAGCACGTCGGGCTGATAGACCGTCGTGCCGAGGAAGCAGGTGCCCAGTCCCTCGGCCTCGGCGAGGTTGCAGAACGACTGGCAGTAGAGTAGGGCGTCGGTGGCGGCATTGATGAAGGAGAGGAAGTTGTCGTAGCCCGGCGTTGCCTGGCGCTCCTTGGCCCAGAGCGTGGTGCGGCGGAAGTCGGCGCAGAAGGTCAGTACGACGGGCGCCTGCGTCACCATCGGTTGGTTGAAGTGGGCCGGTGCCAGTCGTTGCTTGGCAGCAGCGTCGCGGGTGACGACGACGCTATAAAGCTGGAGGTTGCCCATTGTGGGCGTCTGGCTGGCCTCCTTTAGCAGGCGTGTGAGGAGCTGGTTGTCCACCTCTTGGGTGGTGTATCGACGGATGGTTCTTCTGTTTTTGATGTCCATGATTATCTTGATTTGATCGTTCTTGCGCCGCGCGGACGCGCAAGGGCCCGTTTGGCGATGCAAAGTTAGTTAAAAATAAGCTATAGAACAAAGTCTGTGGGGAGAAAAAGCAGGAAAATGGTTTGTCGGAGTGAGCAGAAATGGTACAAAAGGGAATGGTCTGAAAAAGAAAGGGGGCGAAAAAAAAGAAATGCCCGTCGCTTCTCAGCGGGGGGCATTCAATCTCAATAGGTATTAGTCTTTTAAGGTAAAAAGATTGTATTCAGGATAACGGCTGCAAAGGTAGGGTTTTCTTTTCGTTCTACCAAATTTTTTGCCCTTAATTTTCTATGTTTTCTGAATAAACCCTAAATTTAACGCTTTCTCGCCATTATAGATGGCCCTCGTGAATGTGGAAAGAGAAAAATATGCTACCTTTGCATCATAAAACAGACAACACAAGAAAAATAGACAAGACAACAATATGACAACAGTAGAGAACAACACGGAAGAACCGAAGCGCAGTATCAGCTTCGTGGAGCAACTGATAGAAGAAGACCTGGCCGAAGGCAAGAACGGCGGCCGCATTCAGACGCGCTTCCCGCCTGAGCCCAATGGCTACCTGCATATTGGCCATGCCAAGGCGATCTGTATGGACTTCGGCGTGGCCGAGCACTACAATGGCGTGTGCAACCTCCGCTTCGACGATACCAACCCCAGCAAGGAGAACAACGAGTATGTGGAGAACATCCTCCAGGACATCAGTTGGCTCGGCTTCAAGTGGGGCAACATCTACTACGCGAGCGACTATTTCGAGCGCCTCTGGGACTTCGCCCTGTGGATGATCCGCAACGGCCACGCCTATGTCGATGAGCAGACGGCCGAGCAGATCGCCGAGCAGAAGGGCACACCGACCGAGCCCGGAACGGCCAGTCCCTACCGCGACCGTCCCGTGGAGGAGAGCCTGCGCCTCTTCGAGCAGATGAACTCGCCCGAGGCCGAGGAAGGCAGCATGGTGCTGCGCGCCAAGATCGACATGGCCAATCCCAACATGCACTTCCGCGACCCGATCATCTATCGCATCATCAAGACCCCGCACCACCGCACGGGAACGAAGTGGAACTGCTACCCGATGTACGATTTCGCCCACGGTCAGAGCGACTACTTCGAGGGCGTGACCCACTCCATCTGCACCTTGGAGTTTGTGCCCCACCGTCCGCTCTACGATCTCTTCATTGACTATCTGAAGGAGAAGGACGGTACGGCCGACAACCTCGCCGACAACCGTCCGCGACAGATTGAGTTCAACCGCCTCAACCTCACCTATACCGTCATGTCGAAGCGCAAGCTCCATACGCTTGTCGATGAGCACATGGTAAGCGGATGGGACGATCCCCGCATGCCGACCCTTTGTGGCATGCGCCGTCGTGGCTACTCCCCGGAGAGCATCCGCAAGTTTATCGACTCCATCGGCTACACGAAGTTTGACGCCCTCAACGACGTGGCCCTCCTGGAGGCTGCCGTCCGCGACGACCTCAACAAGAAGGCTTGCCGCGTGAGTGCCGTCCTCGACCCCGTGAAGCTCGTCATCACCAACTATCCCGACGGCGAAACCGAGGAGATGGAGGCCATCAACAATCCCGAGAACGAGGCCGACGGCACCCATACCATCACCTTCTCCAAGGAGTTGTGGATTGAGCGTGCCGACTTCATGGAGGACGCCCCAAAGAAGTTCTTCCGCCTGGCGCCAGGCCGTGAGGTGCGCCTCAAGAACGCCTATATCGTGAAGTGTACGGGTTGCACGAAGGATGCCGAGGGACGCATCACGGAGATCCAGGCCGAGTACGACCCCGAGAGCAAGAGTGGCATGGCGGGCGCCAACCGCCGCGTCAAGGGCACCATCCACTGGGTGAGCGCCTCCCACTGCCTGCCTGCCGAGGTGCGCGAGTACGACCGCCTCTTCTGTGTGGAGAACCCCTCTGCCGACGACCGCGACTTCCGCGAGCTGCTCAATCCCGATAGCTTGCGCGTGAACAAGGGCTGCTACGTGGAGCCCTACCTCGCCGAGAAGCATCCTGGCGACTACCTGCAGTTCCAGCGCATCGGCTATTTCATGATGGACCTCGACAGTACCGCCGACCACCTCGTCTTCAACAAGACCGTAGGTCTGAAGGACGCCTGGGCCAAGAAGCAGGGCGGCGGAGCCAAGAAATAGGCCCCTGCCAGCCCCAGCAGGACTTGCGCGCCCCATGGCCAATCGGTCTGCGCAGGCCCTCATATTCAGAATGTTTCAGCCGTGGCCCCGGGAAGCCCGTGCGACCCGTGGCCACGACCATAACGATATCACATGGAGGAATATTACAACACCAAGGAGTTTCGCAAACTGCTCCGACGCTACCAGAAGGCGCGCCGTACAGGCGTCTCCGACTATTTCATGGCGAGCGAACTGGGCGACATCATCCAGTATTATGCCGTCCAGGGTAAGAACGACAAGGCGATGGAGGTCTCCGACTTCACCCTCAACCTCTATCCTGGCGCCGTAGAGCCGCTGGCCTTCAAGGCGCGCTATGCGCTCTCGGTGGAGGACGATCCCGACCAGGCCCAGGCCTATGCCGACCTCGTGGAGGACAAGACCGACGTGGAATACTACTACCTCGTGGCGGAGATTCTGATCCACAAGGAGGAGATCGGCACGATGGAGAACTATCTCCGCGCCCGTTACGCCGAACTCAGCAAGAAGGATAAGGACGAGTTTGCCCTCGACGTGGCCCAGATGATGGACGACTACCGCCTGACGGAACTGGCCCTCTCCTGGCTCGACTTGGTCAAGGACCGCAAGCATCCCGACTACAAGAGCATCAAGGGCAAGGTGCTGGTCTTCTCGGGCCTGCACGACGTCGATGGCGAGGGCGAGCGACTGCTGGAGGAGCTCACCAACGACGAACCCTACAACGTCGATCGCTGGCTCGACCTGGCACAAGCGCAGAAGTCGAAGCAGCACAACAAAGAGTGTGTCGAGTCGTGCGACTACGCCATTGCCATCGATCCGCAGAACGCCAAGGCCATCTACCTCAAGGGTGGAGCGCTGGTCGCCATGGAGCACTACGAGGAGGCCCTGGAGCTCTTCAAAAGCAACAACGACCTGCTCAAGAAGGAGACCGATGGTCTCTCGTCCCTGACCGTGGCCATCTGTCTCACGGCCCTGGGTCGCGACGAGGAGTCCTACCAGTGGCTCGACGATGCGATCTGGACGTGCAAGGACCAATTGATGTTCTTCATGGCGATCTACTTCTGTTTCGCCGGCACGAAGTATCTTCCGCGCCTCTACCCGCAGCTCAAGCGCGTCTTCGCCCTGCTGGGCAAGAACAACAAGCACTACTGGTCCTACATGGCCCTGATGGCCCTGGAGGTCGATCAGATGGAAGACTTCCGCCACTATCTCCAGCAGGCCATCAAGCGCAACCCCGACGAGGCGCAGCTCATGCTGAGCAGCCTGTTCCCGATCGGGAGCGACATGGCCGACTGGCCTTCGCTGATTCCTCAAAAACCAATTATCCCCCCAAAGCCCAATCATGGACAATTTTAGTTTTTTTCAGTTTATCATCGACCACCTCAACTACGCGTGGGTTTGGTTTCTGATGCTGCTCGAGAGTACCGTCATCCCTGTTCCCTCAGAGCTGGTCGTCACGCCGGCGGCCTATTTCGCTCATGCGGGCAAGGACCTCAACACCTGGTGGGTCATCGTCTTTGCGACGATCGGAGCCGACTGTGGCGCCACCATCAACTACCTGGCGGGCTACTATCTGGGCCGCCCGCTCATCTACCGCTTCGCCAACAGCCGCCTCGGCCGCCTCTGCCTGCTCACGCAGGAGAAGGTGGAGAAGAGCGAACGCTATTTCGACAACCACGGCATGGTGGCGACCATCACGGGCCGTCTCATCCCTGGCATCCGCCACCTCATCTCCATCCCCGCCGGACTGGCCAGGATGAACTACTGGAAGTTTCTCCTCTATACCACCATCGGCGCAGGCGCCTGGCATGCCATCCTGGCGCTCCTCGGCTGGTATCTCTCCACGATCATCGCGCCCAACGAGCTGGAGGGCAAGATCATGGAATATAGCCACCACATCAAGATCGTCATCCTCGCCCTGGTGGCCGTGGCCGTCGTTTGGTTTGTGGCCAAATGGCTCATCGGACGTGCCAAGAAGTCGAAGGCGTAGGATCCATGTGCAACACCTGGCGCGGGGAGGGCTCGCCTCGCCCCGTGCCGCAAAGGATATTTTCTTATGGCAATCAATGAGCAGTACATAGACAACATTGCCCAGGAGCAGCTTCTGAGCGATGAGGAGGAGCGCCAGCTGGCCGACCGCATCAAGGTAGGCGACGCGCGTGCGCTCGAACAACTGACGAAGGCCAACCTGCGGTTTGTCGTCTCCCTGGCCCACCACTATCGGGGGCACGGACTGGACGAGGACGACCTAGTGAGCGAGGGCAATATCGCCCTGATGCACGCCGCGGCCCAGTTTGACGGTTCGCGAGGCGTTCGCTTCGTGGTCTTCGCCGCCCCCTTCATCCGTCAGGCCATGGAGCGGGCCATCGAAGAGCAGAACGTCCTGGAGGACACCTCGCGCAAGGCCACAAGGCGTGGCGAGAGGACCGCTCCCCGTCCGCTTTCCCTCGACCAGTCGATCCCGGTCGGCAGCAATAGCACCTTCACGCTCCATTCCATCATCGAGGATGCCAACGCCATCCCCATCGACGGAGGCCTCGACCGTGGCGTGGTGCGCGAGCAGCTGCTTGAGGGGCTCGCCTGTCTCGACGACCGCGAGCGCAGGGTCATCCTGCTCCTCTACGGCCTCGACGGCGAGGCTTGCACCATGGCCGTGGCCGGAGAGCGCATGGGACTGAAGCGCGAGCGCGTGCGGCAGATCCGCGACAAGGCACTCCGCAAACTCTCCCGCCGCATCAAGCGATAGGGAGCCTACAGAGCTACGCTCTATGGGGTTGCTTCGTAGGAATGGAGAGAAAGCCATTCTTCCGAAGTAAACCTTTGTCGTGTGCTTGCGTCTAAACCCATAGTATGGAGAAAACTATTCAAAGCAACATTTAGACAAAGAAAGTAAGAATATGAAAAAACTGTTATCATTGGCCGTGATGCTCGTATTCGGACTCACGACCGCCTTGGCTCAGGCCGAGATCAAGTTTGACAAGGTCACGCAGGATCTTGGCACGTTCTCGGAGGAGAGCCCAGTCAAGAAGGCGGTATTCACCTTCACCAATGTCGGCAACCAGCCCCTGGTGCTCAACCAGGTCGTGGCGAGCTGCGGATGTACCGTGCCGCGCTACGACAAGAAGCCGATCGCTCCAGGACAGAAGGGCACCATCTCCGTGACCTACAACGGCACGGGCAAGTTTCCGGGCCACTTCAAGAAGAGCATCACCGTCCGCTCCAACGCCAAGACTGAGCTCACCCGCCTCTATGTCGAGGGCGTGATGACGGAGAAGAAATAGTCGGCACGAACAAGGTATGACGAAGCCATCAAGGGGCAAGCGACGCGCCGAGCGTGTCGCCTGCCCCTTGTCTGTAAAAAGAGGGGCTCATCATGCTCGAAAAATGAAGTTAACTTCATAAGCCCACGAAGTTAACTTCATCGGCCTGCGAAGTTAACTTCATTGCCCGATGAAGTCAATATACTTTTTTAGGGTACATTTTTATGCTTCTTACGGAAAATAGAGTGATAAGGTTCTTTTTGTTATTTCCAATCTTAGCTGGCTCTATTGAAACGCTCCTGTTCTTTGTTAGTGTATAATGTTAAGTAGTGTTGTTGTTTTTATTTTTGTTTGTTTTGTTCAATATATTTGATTATATTTGCAGCGATAAATCAACTAAGTATCAACCGTAAACAATTTAGAAGTGAAATGAAGACGACTATCTTTTGCGGACTGATTGCCACTTGCCTGTTGGCTGGCTCTGCGATTCCCGGTTCCGCTCAGAACAAACGGTGGGAACACAACCTCTACGAGGGTGTGGGAATGGCTAAAAAATTTGACAGCCACGACAATCAGACTGTCGCGTTTCATGTGGGCTACGGCATCAACTACTACCTCTCCTCCAAGTGGTCTGTCATGCCTGGCGTGGCTGTTCGAGCCAAAGCTCTCGGTCACAATAGCGGATATACGGGGAGTTGCGCATCGACCTACATTGATATCCCCCTGCTCGCACAATACCATTTTGGCGGCGAGAAGCGTCAGGGCATAGTTCTCGAATTGGGACCCGTTGTCTCCTTTTTGGCTCATAGCGAGAGATATTCTGGAACGGAATGGTGTCCTCAACATCCGTACTGGGGAATGAAGGAATATAAAAACATAGACGTAGGCGTTCGTCCTGCCCTCTATTACGAGACGGGACACTGGCGATTTGGCGTGCAGTCGCATATCTTAATCCGGCAAAACGAAATGTGCTCGATTTGAAAAACGAAACGTGCAAAAATAGGGAAAAACGAAACGTTCTAAAAAATTCGCGCACACGACACTTTAAAATAACAAAAAAGCAGTCCAAAACGGGCTGCTTTTATAGTTTTTGAACGGTAAACAAACAGCGTTCAAAGGAGGTTCAAATTATGCGGCATTAGACTTCACGAGCATCATATCTTTATAACCAGCATCAAAGTTCACATGCGCATTGAACTCGAAACGCTTACAACCTTCAAACGGATTGCCGAGCGTTTTATTCTTGCCTAACCATTCACAAAGCTCAATGATAGACGACTTATCTGATGTGAAATAAACAAACGGCTTTCCTTTGAGCACATTCAACACATCGAGATAGTCAGACAAATGCCAGTACATTTTGTATGTTCCAACCTCTGTGGACAAATAAGGAGGGTCCACTATAAACACCACATTCGGCTCGTCTTTATATTTTTCGTATAGTTCACGATAGTCACATGATTCAATCGTCAAGCCTTCCAGATAGTCCTCGCTTGTTGGGTAGTCGTTCTTTCGGATATTGTTGTACAATGTCTGCTTCTCCATCTCCTCGATGCTCAACTCATACTTCATCGAAAACATCACCGATGCCGAGATGGTTATAAAATCAATATAGCCCACCGTTTGCTCCTCATGCCTCAAACGTTCAAACATCTTCTCACGCATCTCACCATCTATTCGCTTGTGCTTTGGCGTATTGCCAACAATCGCTCGCAAATCAGCGAGCAGCGCATTTGTCTGAGGTATATGTGCCAATCGCTCGCGGTAGTTGTCGTAGTCGTTATATACCACAGTTGCCTCTGGACGCAAATGCTTCGTTATATGGGACAGCAAACCGCTGCCACCGAACAAATCCACAAACACTGTTTTGTCGTTGAACTGGGGCAGAATCTTAATATACTCCTTTGCAAACATGCGCTTCTGTCCGACAAAAGGCAGAGGTGCTGCCATGTGCATTTTCCCTCTCATACGTTCAGTTCAAATTTTATATTATCCTCACCAGCGAGAAGTCGTTCAGTGGGCTTTATGTTGTTTTCATAGATGTGTACATTCGCCAGGTTCAGCGTGATAGACTTTAGCGGCAAGTCTATCTGTCGAGCCATCAGATAAAGGTGGTAAATGTCTGAAGGCAGTCCGAGGTTGGCATCGGAGCTGCGCTGATATGCCGACACAACCAATGCATCGTCCTCTATTTGAAACTGCACAAGGCTTAGGCACGGTGCCTGGTTGCTCTCTGCATCCGTTGCTCCGAGAAACAGTACATAGTTTTTGCTGTTGCGTTTCTCCTTGTTGATGCGCTCAATAAGTGGTGGCAGTTTCTCCATGTAGGTCGGGTAGCTGTTTACCAAGGTCTGGCCGCAGTAGTCCCACCATGCTATGCCTGCCTCACGGTATCGTTCCACATTGCGCTCTCCTTGCATAAACAGTTTCAGCTCTTCTTTCAGTTTCTTCCTCGCTATGCCGTGGCTCTCAAATATGTCGAGCAGGTCAGCCGGTGTGAGCGTCAGCTGCTCGTTGAGCAAGAATTTTATCTTGCCTTTTTTGTTCTGTTGGGTCTTGCCTTCAGCAAGCACCTTCCCCAATAATAAATAGTATTTGTTCATCGTATTTTATTTTCGATACGGCAAAGTTACCACGCTTCCGCATCAAAAAGTAACACCACGAGCAAATCACACTGCAAGCCTTTTGCAGCATGTTTTCAAAAGCCTTGTGCTTTATCCCCCGAGCACCTGAGTGCTACATTCTCGACCATATCGCTTGATGAGCGTGTACACTTTGCGCTCGCTCACATGATAGCGATCTGCAAGTGTCGCCACGATGTATGAGACTTTTTCGCCACCACCGAGCATCACGCGATAGTCGTTGTACAAGTCTATATATTCCACATCTTCAATGCGTATCCCTGCCTGTCGTAGCCTTTTTAACGGCTCGCGGTTAAAATTCAATATCTCAAATACTTTCATTTTCAACTAAATTATGTACCTTTGTATCGCCAATCATTTATAACAACAAAAAACCAGTACGGTGCAGCAGGAGGCATAGGCCCCCGGTTGCGCATCGTACTGGTGTGTTGTTAATAAATGATTGGCGTCTATATTAACAGGCCGGGGGCTTTTTTACATCCTCCCCCGAAGGGATTTTTTAAGCGTTGTACTTGCTCAAATCCATTGCATCTTTATTCTTCCAGCCATTTTCCAGCATCTCTTGTATATGCTTAACGGCTTTCGTATAGAAGTCTGCAAGTTCATCAAGCGTTTCAAACGTACGGTACACTGGACTTTCATCAGTGCCGAACTTAAATGTCACCGGCAGCGTTTTTCCGTCCGTCTGGACGGCCAAATCGTATGCAGCCTTATAGTTATACTGGTTCTCTTGCGAGAGCCACACAGAGGCTCCTTCATAGCTGAAGCCCGACAATATTGCTGCATCCGTTTGTTGGTTGTACCATTTTCTTACGAGGTCTTTTATTTCCTCGTCAGTCGGCTTGTGTGTCAGTTCTGCCTCCATGTAGTCAGCAGTTCCGTCATCATGTTCTTGCACGTCCCAACGAACGCGCCACTTGTTTCTGATGGGGTTCACGCATTCAAGCAGTTTCACCTCCAAACTTCCTTGTGCTCTTTTCATCAACTAAAAACGTATTTGGTTCGACCTTTGCCGAACACTTCCGTTTTGATCGTTGTCTCAAATGGGAAGCCATCCGGCACTTCTTTAATCTGGGCGAGGATATTTTTCATTTCCTCACTGTTGGTAAAGAATTTCCTGGCTTCGCCGTTCATCTCGATCGATACGATGCAGCGGTCTTCACCCTGCTCCGTCTTGATGCCCGTCTCAAAGTCCTTCACGATGATAGGAATGTTTACCAACTCGCGGATACTTACTACTGTACCCGCGAAGCGCTTTTTGCCGTCTTCTGGCTTGTAAGCCACATTTAAGTCCTTAAAACTTTTCATTGTTTTGCCTGTTAATTTATTAAACAAATTGTTACAGTCGGCGTGCTTTGTCATCCCATAAAAGGATGCTGTCAGCTCTCGCCTTCTTTTTCTCGATTTCACCTCGCACATCTTTCTTGCGAACTTCTGCTTGATGCGTTTCCTTAAACGCACATTGTTTGGCCGTATCACATAGCCCAGAAAGTCTATTCCCTCTGCAGTCGGAAACACTCTCTCATTTGGCTTTACCACCAAATCAATTTCCTGCAGCTGTTCATGTATGATGTCACGAATCATCCATAGTTCCGCTTTCGTTTTACCGAGTACCACGCCGTCATCACAATATCGGTAGAAATGACACACGCCGTACTTGTCCTTCAGATAATGATCTAAATATACAGACAACAACAAATTGCCCAAGCCTTGCGACGAACGTAGCCCGATGCTGATACCTTTTGGTATAATGCGAACAAAATTGTCAAGCATAGCTATGAGCTTCTTGTCTTTGAAAATCCGATGTACACAATACATAACGAAATCCTGATTGACACTCTCGTAGAACTTAGAGATGTCGAACTTGTAACAGTAGCGTGTTCCTTCAGGATCTTCCTGTATATCACGAAGAATGTACTTCATAAGGTCGTGCATTCCCCTGTTTTTAATGCTTGCGGAGGTTGTTCTTATAAACCGCTTTTTTAGGTGCTTATCCACTACGGACATGATAGCATGAGCAGCTATACTATTCTTTAGACTCTTGAAAAATTGAATATGCCGTAATTTACCAGCTTCAATAATGTCTTTCTCCTCAATGTCATTTGGCGTTACATGAAACTGGCCGGAAACAATACGCTCAGAAAGTTTCTTAATGAACTCCTCACGATGCGCAAGCAGGTAACGCCCTTGACGGCTTTCCTTCCGTTTGGTGCCACTGATCACCTGGTCGAACGATTCCGCAATATTAGAATATTCGACAATCTCCTCAATGATATGACCTTCTCTACGCATAGCATCAGTTGTTTTTAATTACAGAAGATATGGGCCTTCCTGTCCCCGGGCCAAACTTCTTCGAACCGTTACGGCCTACCAAACTCTATTGCCCGACACTTGATGTTTCAGCTTTCCGTCCTTTCATGGGCGCTGTTGCTGTGGCTCGTTTCCCTCGGCACCACATCGAGGAGCGCGTCCTCATCGTTGTACGCCGATATATTTTGATTTCCAGACGCGAGCCGACATTCGCATTCGCATTCGAGGCATCGTTAGTCGCATTCGCATTCGAGACACCGCCATTCGCGTACGCATAGTAGTACCCGCGATAGACCACACGGCCTGTGGCTGTGCTTATCCAATAATAGTCCGAATAGTATGTACTCGACGAACCCTGCATAGCCCCGGCTGGTACAATAGCCATCAGCTTTCCATGAGCCACAGCCGTTATCCAGCCACTTGAAGTAGAACCCTTTATCATTATGGTGCTGCCGTCGGGCATCCAAATGCGCCACTTGCCCTCATTTCCACTCGTGTTTGGCAAGTCCACACCGTCCATCATCTCATACTTGTGTCCGTAGATGTCCTCATAGCCCAGGCAGCAGATATTGTTCACCTGCGTCACCTTTGCTGCACCATACTCGTCCTTGTCTATATACCAGGCATATTGGTGCACTCTGTTCTCGTCCACCAGACTGTTTGTCACATTCGGGTTGATTGTCTTTGCTCCCTCATAGCCTATGGTGTCCTGCATGCCTCTTGACATCGTACCGCCAGTCGTGCGCATATTCGTATGCGAGCCAGCGCCACACTGCTCCTGCATGTTCCTCCTGCCATACTTCGCGTATGCAAGGTTCGCAATGCGGAAGTGCATCAGTGCATCTATCTGCTGCATACCCCTCTGCACGCTGTAATAGTGGAAGTCCGTCCATGTCATGCTTGCAGTGGTGCTTCCGCCGGTTATGCAGGCACGCAGCTTGCTGCCCACAACAGAACTGCCCACAACAGCGCACAGATGCTCATCGTTCGCAAACCATTCAGGCTCCATATCCTCTATCTTGCTGCTGTTGGACAGCACCACCTTGTCAAACTCGGCTGTGTTCAATATAGAGAAGTACAAAGTCTTGGCTCCCTCAGGCACATCGCTGATGAGATACATGCCAGTCTCAAATCTGTTACCCAGCGTTGGCACCACGACGCTCTTCACCACATTGCCGTTCACGTCGGCAAATGCGCTGCCCACAAGGTTCGTGCCTGGTACACTCGGCCAGCGAACACGCTTGTGCTTCGACACATCCACCACGCACACCGAATAAGAGCTGTCCGTGCTCATGGCATTTGTTATGGTGTCCCTGCCACTCATCACTTTCCTGCCTTTTGTGTAACCACCCTGCACCGCCTTGATGTCATCAAGCGTCAACACGTCCACATTTGGCACCGCCGGCATGTGATCCTTATCCTTCGAGCTGTAGCAGCTGTAGTCCTTGCTGTTCAAGAAGTCATTCACACCCTTGCTCCAGAAGAAAGGCTCGTGCATCATCAGGTCGCCCTCCGAGCCGTCAAGCTTTGCAGGGGTTCCGTCGGCATACTTGGTGCTGTCCGTATCGTCAAGTTCCAAGTAAGTCATCTCGCCGTCCAGATTGTTCACCATGGTATCGACATTCGCGATGTTCACGTTTCTCGTGGTCGCCTTCTTTGTCACCTTCGCAAGCACTCTGTGGCGGTTCTTCAGTATTGCAGCCACATGGCCGCTTGGCTTGTAGTCGCTGCCGTACTTGTAGCCCGTGCCGTTATCCAGGTTCGAGAGGTTTGCATCGTCTGCCACACTCTCGTCGCTCTCCAGCATCGTGTATTCAGGCTGCTCGATGTTCAGTTCCGGGAAATGCTGCTGCAGTGCTTCATACTCCTCATCGTCCTTGTATCTCGTCAGTCGGTACGTTCCCACCAGTCGGCACGTCTCCACGTTGCCGCCATTCTCGTCCACACCGCCCGTCTGCATCAGCGAGGTCAGCAGGCTGCCGTCGCCTTCCATGTCGATGCCCGTCACACGCAGATACTTCACGTTTCCGCACCTTGCGTGCAGCGTCTGCCAGTCCACACCCGGGCAATTGTCAACCACAAGTCTGTTGATGTTGCTTGTGCCCTCCAGCGTCAGACCGCCGGTCGTCAGTTTGCCCAGGTAGCGCAGTTCCAGTGTCTGCAACGTTGCCGGGAGCGTTACGCTCGTCAGCGGAGCACCCTGTGCGAAGTTCACGCCGGTCAGGGCTGTCTTGCCTGCCTTCAGTGTCTCCAGCTTCGTGTTGTTGCTCAAGTCTATGCCGGTGAAGCTGCCTGACTTCAAGCCGGTCATATTCAGCGTCCGCAAGTTCCGGCAGCCGTTCACCAGCAATGCGTTCAACGTTGTCTGTGTCTGGCCACAGCTCACGTCAAGCGTCCGCAGGGCGGAGCAGTTGTTCAGGTTCAGGGTCTGGAGTATGGCATGGCTCACGTCCGTCAGGTCAAGCCCCATGATGCGGCTCGCACCGTAGATGTACTGCGGGTCATTCACGATGAGGTCCGTGTCAAGCGTCAGTTCCACCTGGCTTCCCGTGTCCTCCGCCAGCACTGCGCTCTGGTGCGGTGTACCGCTCGTATAGCCGTACCCGAAGAAGTACCGCTCGCTCGCCGTGATTCTTATCTTCCGGTTGTCACTTCCGAACTTGTAGCCGAAGTAGGCCGCAAAGCTGTCCTTTCTGTATGTGCCGCACACATACTGACTGTCAAGCAGGGCGAAGCGGTTCTGAATGGTGAAGGTGCGGTGGGCGTACCGGCTACCCTGCAACGCGTACAGGTAGTCGTAGTAATTGGTCGTTCCGTCAGCACTCGTCACGCCATCCGTGAGCGGTTTGATATACTTATAGATACCGTCCTTGTTGTAGATGCGCTCGCACCAGTTGCCCATCTGCTTCTCGTTGAACACTTTCAGCACATATTCCAACGACATGGTAGAGCGCAGCTTGTCGGCCACCTCGCGCAACTTGTCGGGGCAGCCTCTCACCAGCTCCCACAATACCGAGTCATGCCCTGCAAAGGCATACGAGCCGATGCTCTCGTCCATCGTCTCCCACGTTATCGTGTAGTCGTACTTCAGCACCGAGTCATTCCGCTCGCCGAAGATGGTATCCATGTCGTAGGGAATGAAGTACCATATCTTGCCGTCCCATGTCACGAGCATCATGTTCTTCGCGCGGTTATCGACAGCCATCAGGTAGTCGGTTATCAGATACCATGCAAAGGGCGAGTCGTTGCCGAAATAGCCCTCATATTCGTTCAAGAACTTTGTCGGGTTGCCCTTGCACGAATAAATCCATTCCCAAAGGCGTTTCACAGCTGCCTTGTCGTCCTCGTGCGCCGTCGCCCATGTGTCATCGGCCTTGAAACGGAACTCCAGTGCGTCGTCAAACGAGTCCATGTTGCTCGTACCGAACAGACACAGTGCCTCAGAATTGTTCAGAAACTCCAGACAGATGCACTTGTTGCGTTCACCATTGAGTGTTGCTTCGTCATTGAAACCCTCGATACCCTCAAAGCCGTAGATGATGCCGCTGCCGCTCTTCTCGTTCAGGAAGTTGTACTTGCCTAAATACACGTTCTCACCTGTCCCGTCGTTGTCATAGAACAGGTCCATAGGGAAACCGTCCACGCCGATTCTCACGTCGTAGTTGCCTTTGTATGCCGCCTGTGGCGGAGTCAGCCAGCCGCATTTCTTCCAAATATCGTTCACGATGCGCACACCGCCGGGGTTGTGCGTTGAGGACGAGTCCGAGAAGTCGGCTTTCAGACAGAAAATGTCAATGGGACGTGCCCCCGGCTTGAACGAATACTTGAAGTCAGGAACCTCCACTCCGTTCACATACAACTTCGTGCCGTACTTGCTCTCTCTTGAGAAGTATATGCGGTAGTTCTTTCTCGGGTAGGTCGTCGATGATGTTCCCTGTATGCGCAGACCGCACTGGTAGATGATGAAGTCATACTCCTTGCCGTAGGCCGAATAGAAGTATATATCGACCGGCACCTCGAACTTCTTGTTGTTCGTCTGGTTCACTAAGTTAACGTCGCCCACGATGCGCATCACGCTCTTGCCCATCGCCCTCAGCTTGTCTATATCGACATCAGTGCCCTCGTCGTCCATCACCTGGTTCTTCTCGAACAGAAACACCATCTCATCGCTCGTCGGGCGGTCCACCATGTAGTTGGCAAGTTCCTCGTCATCGCCCAATGCACGGTTGTATATGCGCAGGTTCCTTACCTCCACGTCCGCGCTCTCGCTCGTGATCCTGATGTTCGTCGGTTCTGCCTGGAGCAGCGAATCCGTCGAGGCATACTGCTTCGCACCGCATAGGATGCCGTTCACATACAGCATCATCAGTCGGTTACCCTTCTTCTCCTGCACCACGAAGGCTATCTTCAGTGTCATACCGCTCGCGAACTTCGTGCCCACTTCCGAGCCTGCGCCCGTCCGCATCAACGCCTCCTGCGTGGTCAGTCTGAAACCGACATTGCCGGCCATGCAGTCCACCACCGTGCCTTTGCGGTCGGTCACATTACTGCAGGTCAGTTCCATCTCGTAGGTCGCACCTGTCGTGGTGGCGTCATTGGCAAATGGCTTGTAACCTATCTCGATGTTTGCCCCGTTCGTCAGTTTCAGCGCGTCGCCCGTCCAGCCGTTGCTCTGCCAGTCAAAGCCTTCAAACACCGTTTGAACGTCGTTATAACGCCATTCAGCAGGCTCGCTCTCGGCATTGCTTCTGCCGGCTGCCGTCAGTTTCAGCACAAGTCCGGCAGTCGCCTCGCTCAGGTCAATGCCACTCTCCGTCACCTTCACGTTCAGCTTGTATTCCGTTGTGCCGCACTTCAGCACCATCGCCACGTCGCCCTGCTCCAGGAAACGGTTTGTATATACCTGCGTAGTCCTCGGGACGCTCACCGTCTGCGTATGAATGCCGTCTCGCCACACACCCACGGTCGCCGGGGTCGTTGTCGGGTCATACGCTACAAAGTCAAATCTCACCTGCTCATACAGGCCGGTTTCAATAGTCGGGGTCAGATGGTCGTCCGCAAAAATGCGTCCGTCACCGAAGGTCAGCTTCGTGCCTATATACGGGGCGTTCTGTCCGGCCTTCAGAATGTCAAAGTAGATGCTCTCACTCTTCAGCGTCAGCTCCGCGCTCGCCTCCATCTCGGCGACGATCTGCACCGTGTGCCGGCCGATGCTCACTCCCGACATCAACAAGGAGAAACTGCCGTTCGTCGTGCCGCTTCTTTTCACCGTCTGCGAGTCCCACTGGTGTCCGTCCAGATACAGCGTCACGGTTTTGTCGCCGCTTCCGCTCACCGCGAAGGGGATGCTCACCGCCTCGCTCACACCGTAGCCGCCCTTGGCTACACACTCGGCTATGTTGAAGCTGCTGCTCAGCGCAAGGGTCACAGCCTTCACGCTCACATAGCTCTGTCTCGTCTGTGTCTTGCCGGTGGTAGGGTCGGTTGTGGTAGCCCTCACATAGATGTCCGTCGTTCCGAGCAGCAGGTATTTCGTCAGATCCAGGGTATAGGTGCCCTTGCTCACATCCTGCTGCGTGTCTGCATACATCACCGTAGCGCCTCTCTTCATCTCAATGCTGACTGTCGCCTTCTGGCCGGTGGATGTGCCTTTCTCCTCACCGCTGCTGTACTGGTGGTCATACGCCCATGTCAGCATTGCGCTGTCACCTTCCTTGATGATGGTCTTGTCCACGGCTGCATCCAGCACGATTTTCGTGGTCGAAGCGTCACCGCCTCCACCGCCGCTTCCTGCCGGGATGTCCGCTGACGCTATCTCCGCACCGCTCTTGTTGGTCAGTGCCAGGCGCACGCTGCTGCCGTCGTCACTCACTTCGGCATTCATCCCCAAAACGGTACTCGCCTCTATCTCCATCAGCTTTGCCGTCACTGCAGCGTTCTGCACCGGGTTCGTCGAGCTTGCGTTCAGGCTCTCGTCCACCTCCGTCTCGCTGATGGTGATAGCAACGTTGCCGTCCTCGCCCGGCTCCAGCTTCTTGCCGTTCAGCGTCACGCTCTTCACCGTGCCGTCACCGCCAAAGTCCTCCCAGCTTGCCGCCTGCTCCCAGCTCTCGATGTTCGTGCCCTTGAACTGCTTGGTCTCCCATTTGCCCTGTGCCGTCTCGTAGGTGATGCAGCGTCCCTTCGCACGTGCCTTTCCTTCCACGGCTGCTATGGCGGTCTCAAGCGTATAGTATCCGCTCTCCAGCGGAACCTGCTCCGTCACGTTATAGGTGTTGCCACCGCCGCTTCCGCTTATCTCCACCAGGTTCTCTTCCTCGTCGCTCCACACATACACCACGCCACCGCACACATACGCCTTGTCCTTCAGTACTTCCGTGCGCACATTGTTCATATACATGTCTGCGCCTGGCCAGTTGTTGCAGTATCCGTCACCCTTCTTTCCGCGAAAGGCTTTGTTCACCGTGTCATAGTACACACCGTCTATCTGCGGATACGATACAAGCAGTACCTCCACGCCTTCCACCAGCCCGTCAAACCGCGCCGTCGCGCCGTTCCTCGCAGCCAGGGCCGTGTCCTTGTACTCCGCTTCCACGCTCTCTGCCTTTGCCACAGCGGCGTTGGTCTTCTGGGCGGCATCAGTGGCCTTGCTTGCCGCATCGTTGGCGGTTTGGGCCGCTGTCTTCGCTGTCGCTGTTGCCGTATCTGCTTTCTTTGCCGATGCGTCAGCCACAGCAGCAGAAGACTTGGCGACAGCAGCTGCATCCTCCGCTGGTTTAGACAGCAGTTTCAACGGGGCGCTTACCACCGTCTTGCCTCTCATAGCCGGGAGGCTCACCACACCGTCCAGCGTGCTCACAGCTTCCAGCTCGTCCACACTCTGGCTGTCAGTCTTTATCTGATTCACCACATCCTGGACCAGTTCCTTTTTCTCTTCTTCTGTCAGTGCCATAATTATTTGGTTTTGTTGTTATTGTTCAGTTGTTCATTCAGTCCGTCGATGAAGCCCGGCACGCACAGCCGCTCTACCACCATGCGCATCAGCCGCACCTCGTCGTCGGTATAGTATGCCGTGCCCTCGCTTCCGTATATCTTCAGGGCAAGGGCATGTGCCTTAATGCCGTTCACGTTCTTGTATATCAAGTCCGCAAACGTCTCCCTCGCGTCCACCGTCTGCGCCGCCTTCCGGCTCACGGTCGTGTAAATTTTGAAATGCTTAAAGTCTATCTTTTTCATACATCATTCCTCATTCGTTGTTCCTTCTATGATATACCAGTTCCCCGCTATCGCCTTCAGCGTCGTGTAGGTGTTCCACAAGCAGTATATCCGTGTGTCGCTCTTGCTGCACCCGCCGAACCGCCTCACATCAATAACGCTTCCGTCCGATGTTTTCATCAAGTAGTAGGGGTTGGCCTCGAATATTATCTTCTGTCCGTTGATGGCGGACACATACAGGTACTTCAGCTTCTTGCCCACTGGTCTGTCCCAGAAGAAGCTCAGCTCCAGTCCGTCGTATGCCGTCGCGTCTGGCAGGTATATCCAGTGCGAGTAAGGGGCCTCCGTGGCATCCCACGAGCCTTCTATCGCGTCAAACTCCCAAAAGAACATGTTGCACGGCTCAGCCTCTGGGTCTATCTGGTATTCGTTCGGTGCGTTCACCTTGGTGCTCGAATACAGCAGGTTCGCATGGATCACTCCCGTCACCTCTGCGTCCTTCATCCTTGCAGACTTCACGTCAAGGCTGCCGTCTGCGTTCACCTTGAAATATTCGTTCATCGTCACTGCGCCTTCCAGGGTTATCTGGTCTGCGCTTATCCTCACGCCACTCTCCAGCTTGCCGTTCTCGTCCTTGGTCACGAATGCCGACACCTCCGCTCGTTTCACGATGTCCGTGCTCTCCTCCACGGCCGAGGCAAACATCCCGGCAAACGCCTCAATGTCCAGTTTCTTCTCCATGTCCCCGGCATAGCTGTTGAGCCATGTTGCCCAGTCCGTTGCCGTTATCAGTCCCGCCGTATTCTTCAGCGCGCCGTGCTCGTCAAACCGCTCCGAGATGAGTGCGTTGTATTTTGCTGTCGTTATAATCTCTGAACCCTCCAACACCTTGCCGTCCTTGTCAAAGTTCAGTGCCGCTATCTTTACCAGCCGCTCGCTCTGCTCGAACAGCGTCTTGTACTTGTACGTCAGTGCCTCTATCTTGTCCGTGCTCAGCACCAGCATATACAGGTAGATGTCGCCGTCAAACGCCAGCTTGAAGTCGCCCGTGCCGTTCCACAGCCCGCTGCAGGTGTACTGCACATAGCCGTCGGTAGCTGCGATTTCCTCGCTCACCTCCATACTGTTGAAGTCCGCAAACCCCGTCTTGTCAACATTCTCAAAACCTATCTTCAGCGTGCCGCCCTTTGCGCAGCGATAAAAGAAACTCAGATACACTGGCAGGGCTTCCTTCTTCCCGTCGCTTTCGGTCGGAAAGGTCGGCACAAACCGCAGGTTCTCATGCTTCTGTCGGATATACTTGTTGCGTATCCGCACAACCTTGCGTCCCATGTCTGTCACCACGCTCGCGCCGTCACCCTTTTTCGATAGTGCTGCGCCGTTGGCCCACACCCATTTGTTGCCGACGAGAAAGAACACCGTCTCATTCTCCGAGTTCCATTTCTCCAGGCCCGATGCAAACGTCGGGTTGTTCAGATAGCCCTTTTCGCTTAGGAAATCGTTCCTCACGCTGTCGATCGCGCTCTGCACCTTACCCTCCGTTATCTCGAAGCGGGTCTTCACGTCCTCGCCGGTCTCCAGTACGAAGGTGCCTTTCAGAAAGGCGTTGTCCGCATACAGGCCGTTGCCCTTCGGCTGGCGGTCTGCCGGGAATTTATCGTCCTTGATGCCGTCCAGGTTGCCGAGGCGTGCCCGTAGGCAGTTGTCGAAGGTCTTGCCCTTCACGCCGTCCATCACGTCCACCCTCGGCTGTCCGTCCTCGGTTGCCGATATGAGCACAATATTCTGGCGGTCGGTGTTTGCCGTGTTGCCCATCAGCACGCACTCGTCGTCCTCCTTCGGTTCCACGCCCTCAAACTCCTCCTTCGCCACCACAATACCGTCCTCTGTAACATCAGCCACTTCTACCCAGTAGCTCCGCATTTCCTTGCCCGTGAACGTCTGGCAACGCACCAGATCGTGCTGTACAAACATATTCTCCTGCTCGAAGGTGATAAGATAGTGCTCGCCCGATTCCTCCACGGTCTTGATGCGTCCGTTGGCCGCACTTACGCATATCTGACCGCCCACGCTCCTCACCTTCTCGATGAGCAGCTCCATCACGGCCATCGTCTGCCTCACCGTCAGTTTATCCACCGTCAGGTAGGTGCGCCCATCCTCACCTTTCCACAACTGGAACCCAGCACCAAGCATCCCGTCAACGAACTGCCCAGCGCTCCTTATGCTGTCCGAGGTCACGGAGTCAAAGGTCACACCATCAGTCTTTCTCACTGGCTGATTCAGATAGTCGTCAAACTCACGGTAATCCCACTTGTCTGCATTGTCTGCTTCCTTGGCGTGGTCTGCCTCCAGTGCGTGTTTCGACTCATCTGCGTTCACAGCATGGTCTGCCTCCTTCGAGTGGTCAGCTTCCAGCGCATGGTCGCTGTCCTTGGCATGGGTAGCTTCCTTTGCCAGTTCTGCGATGTCTGCCTTGGCTGCATGCGCAGCCTCCTTCACTGCCATGCCACCGTAAGCGGTGCCGCTCGTTCTCAGTGCCGACGTACCGCCCTCGTTTTTTGGTTTCTTTATTACCTTGATGTCTATCATTGCTCAATCTCCTTAAGTGTCATTTCTGCATATCCTTCCTCAAGATTGCGACTGATGCCCTGCACGAAGAAGGTTTTATCCATCATGGGATGGCGATAGTGAGCGAACAGATTCACGATGCCACCATCTGTATCCGTCAACTTCTGCGTCATAACCACCCTTGGTGCATGCCATTCTTTGTAGTAGTAGTCCACATACAACTGCTCAGGCTTAGCGCTCACACCCCTCGAATAGTCATATACCGCCAACAGTCCCTCTCCGGTCAACGTGTTCAATGGAGTGCTCATCTTTACGCTGTCTGTCACGTCCAACGTCTGGCATTCCGCTGCTGTCAGTGCTGAGTTTATCTTCATTTCGATGTCGTCCTTCACGTTCACAAAGCTCTCCTTTGTGTCGCTCATGTAAACGAGGTCGTTGTCACCAGTGTTGTTCACCAGTCCGTTGTCGCTGTATATCTTCACTTCAAACTGCTCCACCATGATACTACTCACATGCGCCAGCAGCGGTATCGTTGTACTGTTCCATTTCGTGTGTCTGAACCACGTCTTGTGCCGTCTCGTCACCACGTCCCACAATGCGTTCACCGGTCCCAGGATCATAAACTTAACCCTACCGCTCACCTTATCTGCCTTTTTGATTGGTATCGCTATACCCTCCGCATCGATGCCGAGCTCATAGTTCACGTTGTTTTGCAAATCGAACTTGGTACCAACTATCTTGTCACCGATTTTTGGGTCAAAACCTATCGTGAAACACTGCTGGTAGTACTCGTCCTCATTGGAGCACTCCTCCAGCGTCTTGTACTTCCGCCACTCGAAGTCCGTCACCTGTCCTTCTGTGCCTTTTTCCACAACACATTTATCCCCTATTATCAGCATACATGCCAACACACCCACCTTTGATATATGGTCGCTGCCGTCACCAATGGCACTATACTTAAACTCATACAACTGAGGGCCGTTATCTGTGAACGGAACAAAGCCGTGCGCTGTTTCCATATCCCATACCACTGTCTCATTAGGCGTTGCTGCCTTCCACCACTGCTGCGTGTAGTATCGCCCGTCACCATTGTTTCGGCTCGGCACCGTCACGCCTGACCATTTACCAATTCCAGTAAATAGACCTCCCCATTTTCCACCGTCATAGTTGTATATTGCTTTGTAGGTGTCCGTCAATGCCATCACTGGGTTCAGCACCAGTTTTCCGCTCAACACGATGTAGTTCGTCGTGCCCTCGTCCGTAGGCGAAAAGACACCACCAGTCATGCTGCCGTTATACACGGCCCTCGGTATGCCTGCCTTTAGCGAGTTGTCATTCGGATAGGTAGTTGCCTCCTTGTCGTCAGAGTTGCCGTTCACACTCACCACCAGGTAGTTCGTCATTTCCACTTTCGATGTCGGGGAGTTGTCCTGTCCGTCCGTTTTCTTCTCCACCTTGCCAAGTGCCATGATGGCAGCACCCTGGTTCTTCGCCAACCAGTTCGGCAGTACATGTTGGCTTCGCCCCTCACTACAGTATTCCTCCACCAGGTTACCGCTCCCGCTCTTTGGAAACAGCCACTGACTGTTGTTCATCATCTGCACATACCAGTCTGTTACGCAACCACCACTATAGGAGGTATCCTGTCCGTGAGTCATTGCGTCAAAGGCATTTAACGCTCTCGAGCCCTCACCATCACTGCTGTATTCCGTCATGTACTTCTGTTTGTTGCTGAATGGACTTTTCAGAAGATCGTTGTCCAGCGGACTCTCAATCACGCTCTCCATACTCTCCACCTTGGCAGTCAGCATAATTTTATTGTACACCTCGCCTACGCTTATCGTCGTATCGGTGTCTGTCACCAAGCCAGTCACGATGTCCGTTGTCTGCCGGGCTGTCGTCACGCTTGCACCAGTCAGCAAATCTCGCCAGTAAATGCGTTCGTCGCCCTTTACGCTCTCCCAGGAGAACAGATAAAACGTGAACCCATCTTGCACAATGTGGAGGTTCAGGTACTTCAGTATCTCCTCCAACACCTCATCCTGCTGCCATACGTCATCCTCCTCATCCCCCATAAAAAGCAACTCACTCACCGTCAGTTGCCCGAATATCGCATACCGGTTACCAGACAAATCATCCACAGCCTTACTCCCATCGTATAGGTAGCGCATGGCATTACCACCCACAATGTCAAGCTCAGCCGTCACACCGCCCAATATCTCTTTCAGCATCACCAAGAATGTGCGCTGTTCTGCCTCTGCCTTTACCACATTGTACAGCACACCAAGCGAGCCGACATCACGGTACTTGGCATACTGGAGTGCGGTAAGCGCATCGATACAGCTCAACTCTATCTCGTCAAACTCCTCGTTGTAGCTCTGCGAATAGCTCTGCGGTTCGATAAAACCTGCAAAGAGACATTTCCCCTCACGGTAGATATTCACCACAGCGTCACGGCATGAGGCACAAAAGAAGTCCGGCACGAAGTTCCGTGCCAGAAGGCGTACAGTAGCCTGCTGGCAGAGCAAATGGTCAAACGTATCGTTTACCTGACTCGTCAGTTCCACTGGATCATCAGTAAACGACAGTTCCCCGTTCTCCTCACCAATGACGGTTTCCTTTGTGCGGTCACCGCCAGTCAGTATATGCACCTCGATGCGTTCTTCCTTTTGGTTGTAAAAATGTCCGTGCAGATACATGCTTCTTATATTTTGATGTTCGTTCCCTTTCTGTTTATTCTCGTCTCGTTGGCAAGCACCGCCACAAGGTCCCTTCCTTTCACCTTCAGCTCATATATGCCACCACCGCCACCACCATTGTCGCCAATCAGCGACTTCAGTTTATTCAGTGGAGCTATCACCTCCGGGTTGCTTTTCGCTCCGGCATACTCGCCCATCAGCGCCAAGGTCGGGCCATACACAATACCACCATTGGCGAATGGTGTAACGGCAACTGAAGCAACAAGCCCCTGCATCATGGCTATAAATCCAGCTGCGATGCCAGCACCTGCAAACGGAATGTAGGCGTGTGCAGCCATAAACTCTGAAGCTGCAAGTTCGCGGTACGCCATTGCCTCTGCCTTTACTGCCGCCATCGTAGCAACCGATGCCGCCACCTCTTCAGGGGCTGCCGCTACTTTTGCCGTAGCAGCTGTGGTAGCAGCCACTCCACTTGCAGCGGTCACAGTGTTGGAAACACCAGTCACGGCGGTCAAGGTCTGAATAATTGAGATGATGCCGTTAATGCCCTCATATATCTGTATGGCAGCATCGACAACACCTGTTATTGTGGACCATGCATCACGGTTGCCTTGCAGCGCATCGGTGAGCGAGGTGATACCATTGCCCACACCCTTGACCGTGCTCCACGACTTACCTAACGTGACATCGCTTTTGCGAATACGCTTCTCGTAATCCTCATAACTGCCGATGAGCTTCTGTATGGAGGCTCGCTGCGACTCGTCCATAGGACTTTTCGTGTCAGCCAACATATCCTGGAGTTCCTTGATGCGTTTCTTCACACCATCAAGCCCAATGGTTTTCAGTTCGAGGGTCAGCGTCTTGCCCTCCATACTGTCGAGCTTCGCCACCTCTTCCTCCATCTCGGGGATACGTGTGAGTTGCTTCATGGCATCACGCTTCTTCTCCAGTTCCAACACCGTGCGCTGTATGTCGTCTATCTCCGATGCGCTGGCGTTCTTCTGCTTGGTCTGATAGTAACTGATGGCATCATCCAATGAGCGTATTGTGTTCAGTCGGGAGATGTCCTCCGGCTTCTTCAGTTCATCAAGGGTATCGTCCCATTTCTTCTTCAGGTCGTTAAGGGCATTTATCTGCTTCTGTATCTCGATGCGCTCTGTCTCTGTAGCGGTTTTCAACAAGTCTGTATAATACTGCAGCTCTTTTTCAAGCTGGCGGTATGTCTGTATCTTGTCTAAACCGACATCAACATGAGAACTGCGTTCAAACGCCGTTTTAAGGTCATTCAAACGCTGTATTTCTGCATCGATTACTGCAAGTTCCTCGGCGGAGGCATTCTCCCTCAATCCCTGTTGATAGGTGATTTCTGCATCGATGTCCTTCAGGGTGTTCAGTTCGGTGGGACGGCTTGCAGCCTCCTGCAACTGCGTTATCGCATCCTGCTGCTTTTGCAAGGCTGCGATTTTCTTTGCATAAAGCGCAATGGTCTTGGTATCCGTCCCGTTGGCAGTTTCCAGTTTGTTCTGGTAGTACTGGATGTTGTTGCCAAGTTCCTTGTAACTCGTGGCATTGGCGATAAGAGTCTTACCGCTGTACTTGTCCTGCGAACCCGACTTACCACCGCCACTTCCGTCTCCGCTGTCTGTTGAGGGGGCGTTTTGTTTCTTGTTGTTCTTCAAGGCGGCCTGGGCGTTCGCAGTCTTTGCCTTGGTGTTCGCTTGCGTGGCCTTGGTGTTCTTCTCCAGGTCTGCCGTCTGCCTTGCGGTGGTCTCGTCCTTGATGCCGAAGAACTTCTTCACCCACTCCCATGCCTTCTTTATCACGGCACTCGCTTTCTCGAATGCCTTGACAAGGAAGTCCCACACGGCAGAGGCTATCTTTTTCACTGCTGCCCATACCGCATCACAGAAGTTGCGGAAGGTCTCACAGTTATTGTACGCCGCTATCAATGCACCCACAAGTGCCGCTATAGCCATCACGACAATGCCGATGGGGTTGGCACTGAGTACAAAATTCAGGGCTATCTGTGCCACCTTCCAAATGTTGGATGCGACAGCCACCACCTTTGCTGCAGCTGCTTGCGCAAGCGTGGCCACCTTCACAGCTTTCAGTCCTGCCACCACAGTTTTGATGCCGCCGCTGAGCTGCACCATACTCATGAGGGCGATGCCGCTATTAGCTATCCATTCCACATAAGGTGCAGAAGTACTGGCTATTGAGCCAGCCCAATCCATCATGGCGTGCATCTGGTTAGCAAGCGTCTGACGTAGGCTCTCCCCCGTCGATGCCATATTGTCGAAGGCTGCGTCTATCTCTCCTGCGGAGTCTGCCATTGCTCCAATGTTCTGCGAAAACTTTTCTTTTTGTTCTCCAGTCAATGATCCGAGCAATCGCATGGCTTCAGCACTGCCGAACAACTGTCCGTAAATGGTTTGGCTCAACTGTCCGGTCTTTGCCGAATATTCCTGTATGCTTGCGTCCAGACCGAGCAGGAAGTTCTCCAAACCACCAGCGGCTTGAATACTGGCCGCATTAAAACCGATACCCATCTCGTTGGCTGCCTTCGTAGCTTCCGCAGATGGTTTGATGAGTGAGTTGAGAACAGCAGCCAACTGAGTGGATACTTCCGCCGTGTCACCCGTCACGCCCGTTGTAGTGGCGAACACAGCCATCAGCTCGTCCATGGAGACTCCAAGCTGGGATGCACTACCACTCACACGGGGTAGTGCCTGCGCCAACTGCTCAAAGCTGGTCACACCATTCTTGGCTGTCATCTGTATCTTGTCTTGGATGTTCCCTGCCTGATCCCATTCCAGACCATAGTTCTTGATGAGCGTGGAAGTAACGGTCACCGTCTCTCCCAAGTCCGCAATTCCACCAACCGCACTACGGCTTGATTTGTTGAGGAACTCTATCCAGTTATCCTCGGGCACGCCATTGGATATAACCTGGTATAAGCCGTTGGCAAGTTCCTCACGCGCAAGCGGTATGTTCTTGCTCAGTTCCGTTATCTGACCAGTCAGTGCTTCAAACTCGTCCCCACTCTTTCCTGCCATGGTGTTGGCACTGCGCATGGCGGTCTCAAAACTGTCGAAAGGCTCGGCAAGTCCGCCCACCATGTCACTGAGGTCGCGGATCGAGCGGACGGCTGTATCGAACACGAGGCTCTTGTCTGCCATCTCGCGCAGTCTGTTGCCAGTGGCCACAGCGGTATTTCCCACCTCGGAGAGTATGTCGTCAAGACCGTCGGCTTCCACTGTCAGACGTTTCAGAACACCGCCGTCCTCGCTCTTGATGTTTATTCTAAATTCTACTGCTTTTGCCATTGTCTTTTCTTATTTCAGTCCGTAACGTTTCTTGGCAGCCTCAAAGCGTGCATTGAACTCGTCCTTGCTCACCTCCTCACGCTTTTCTTCCTGCTTTTCATCCCAAGGGAACGGTAGAACGTCATGCGCTTGAAGATTGCTTTTTGCATAAGGTTGGATGGCAAAGAGCGCCAACACTCTTGTGCGTTCCCACTCGTTGCGCTCCGCATCGCGCTTGGCTTCCGCCCATCGCTCCCATGCCTTGTAAAACTCAAAAGGGGTACATCGTTCAAAGTCTTCTCTGCTCATCCCGATGCACCCCAATGCCATACCCAACAGTTCCTCGACGCTTACTTCTTTTCCGCCTGGTTGGTCGTTTTTTTTTCTTCACCGCCCATATCTTCATAGAAGGAGTTCGCTGCGTCGGGCTCCATAAGGTCAGCAAAGCTCTGGAAGTCGTAGTCAAACTCCACCTTGTCTGCATTGCACGCACTTTTCACGCAGCAGTAAACAAACAGTACCAGCTCGGAGATATTGGTTTTCTCCAGCTTGCTCACGTCCTTACCGCTCTCATTCTTGAAGCGCACCATTGCGCCCATGGTCACACGGCAAGGGAACTCCTTGTCGCCAACCTTGATTTTTGTCTTTTTCATACACGATGTTGTTATTATTCTGGTAACTGGGTGGTATCGGTTATACCTGTGCCCACTTTCTCCACCTTGCCGCAGTTCTGGAGCGTCAGCGAGTATTTCGCATCGTCGCCAGCCTGTGCGTCAAGGTCAAGGGCGGTGATAAGGTACTTGCCCTTGTAGCCACCGGTGGACTTGCCTGTGCGCTTGTCGCCCTCACGGAGGTTGTATGCTGCCTCCACTGGCTCGCCCTTCATCATAAGGTCCTTTACCTGGTCATACGAGGGCACATCTGACGTGCCGTCCGTAAGCACTACGCCGTCGGCGGTAATCTGTTCGGAGAAACTCTTGATGTACGACTCCTTCCACTTGCCGCCCGATGCCTCCTTGGTTACACGCTCGCCTGTCTCCGCTGATGTGGAAACCTTACAGCCAGTGGAAAATCCCAAAGCATTGCCGCCCATAGAGAGTATCAGGTCAGTTCCGTCTAAAACACTGTGTTCCATAAATCTTCATTGTTAAAATTGTTATTACCGTGCAGACTATTCCGCCTGCAATAAATACACACCAGTCCACCCACCACAGCCCTCGCTCTTTCGAACGTTCTCTGGCCGCCGTTTGAACGCTGTTCTGCAGGTGCGCGTTCTTCACGCTCAGGCGCTCGTTCTCCGCCTCATAATACGCACACAGACGCGCCAAACTGTCGCAGCCGCTCTCTATCACCAGGGTAGGAGGCTTACCGCCCGCGTTCTGCTTCACACTCGCCTTCACATGCGCACGGCCCGAGCTCGCAGCATAGCTCGCTCCTTCAGGCAGTCGCCACAGACCGGAGTCAAGCGCTATCTCCAGCAATGCCGTGTCCGCCTTCACCGGTACCGTCCACCATGCCTTCATCACGCTCGTCGCGGCGCTTGCGCTGTCCTTTCGCACTGCGCTTGCCGACACTTTGTTTTCCGACCTCACCGTCTGTCTCGTCGAGCTGCAGCTCGCTGCTGACAGGACAAGCAGCCCTGTGAGGACATAGCTGAATAGCCTCAATGGCACGCGACAGACGGTTGACAGCACGTCGCGTGAGGTTGTTTTCAGCCACCAGTTTCTCAGTGATCTTTGTCGTCTCTTCATATTTCTTCTGCGTTTCCACAAGCAGCGTCGATACGTCTTCGTACATCACCTTGTAGGTGTCATGCACGCTCTTCGCCGTCTCGGCCTCCTTCACCTTGCGGTTCGCAACCCAAGCGATGGCGGCACCTATGCCGCCCGAGGGTATAGCCCACTGCAGGATTTGCATGATTACTGTGTCCGCCATCCTTGTTTTCTCTTTATTTGTTATTTACTCTGTTTTCACACTCTCCTTACTGCCTGATGCCGATGCTCTCTAACCATGCCTTCACGTCAAAACTCGGGCAGGCTTTATTCACGCCGGGCAGGTCACGGTGACCCACAATCTTGATCTGTGGAAACCTCTCGTGAAAGTCCCTCACGTACGCCGTCATGGCCTTCTGCTGTGCCGCCGTGCGCGTGTCCTTAGCCGTCTTGCCGTCCTTTGCCAGACCGCCGGCATACACCACATGGCGGCTCACCGAGTTATAGCCCGCAGCACCGTTCGTCACCTCCCAGGGGTCCACCTCGGCATCCTCGTTGTTCTTCACCAGGCGCTCCACTGTTCCGTCCAGATGGAACAAATCGGTGTAGCCCACCTGCTTCCAGCCCCTGCCGCCCTTCTTCACCGGGTCAGTGTGCCAGTGGCGTATCTCTTTAGAGCTTACCTCACGGCCTTCTGGCGTGGCTGTGCAGTGCAGCACCAGATATTTCATCCTTGCCATAGCCTAGCCGATGGGGTCAGCATACTCTGCCAGACCGCGGTCCACAACGTCCTGGGCACGCTCCTGCTCAAATTCAAGCACCTCACCTGCCTCGTGCACCACGCTCAGGTCTTCCTTGTCGCGAAACTTTGCCACGACCTTCACACTCACTGTCTTTTTCTCTGTCATAATCTTTTTTTATTTTAGTTGTATTTGTTACCTGGGCGGAGGCGGTTCCACGCACTCCGCCGTTCCCAGTTTCTATCCCTCGGGCACGTAAGTGAACTTCTTGGTCTTTCTCCAGTCCATCACCACAATCTCCTCACCGAAGCCAACGTTCGTGTCGGCCTTCATCAGCAGCTTGAAGAAGTACAGCTCCGATGGGTTGCTCAGCTTGTCTATCTGGATCACGTTCTCGTCGTCCTGAAGGTTCACCGCAGCGAAGAAGTTGCCGTCCGCATCGGGCGAGCACAGCGTCGCCATGATGAGCGAGTCAGGCCAGGCGGCCACTGTCTCGATGGCGATGCCCTTGAAGCGCTTGCTGTTCACCTCGCTCTCGTTAGAGTTCTTGTGCTCGCGCTCTGTCAGTTCCTTGTCGTACTGGTCAAAGTCGTCAACGCTCATCAGAATGCGCAGGTTCGGGTTCTCGCGCATCGCCTTGGGGATGGCGTTGCGCACAGCATACAAGCGGTCTATCATCGAGGTGGGGTCCTCAGGGTTCACCACAATTACGTCGCTTGCCTTGGCTGCTTGCGTCAATATGCCGTCCATCAGCTGGTCGTCGGTGCCGCCGCTCACATACTCGCCGTTCACAAACAGGTTGCCAAGCTCAAACTGCACCTGCTTCGACAGCGCCTCCAGAAGAGCGTTCTGGGCCTCGGGAGGAAGTTCCGCAAAAACCAGGTTGCCCTTAGGCTGCCACTTTCTCCATATCTGCTCAAAAGCTCGTGGGTTAAACACCGTGAACGCCATGAAGTCGTGGGGCTCCAAGGTCTGCTCGCTGTAATTGAAGTCGCCCTGGGCATCGCTCTTCTGAGGGTCTTCCTTGCGCTTCTGCAGCATCTTGCCCGCCTTTAGGCGTGGCACGCTGATTTTCTTTTCCACACCGGGAATCACCATGATGAGTCCCTTGTCCACAAGCTCGTTGCCCGTGGTCGCAACGGTCAGGATGCGCTCCAGCACCTCGCCGTTGTAGTTCGTGTTCTTTACTACTATTGCCATTTGTTTTCCTTTTTATGGTTCTTCTGTCTCTTGTCCTTTACTGGAACTGGCGCTTCATGCGCGCTTCCCTGATTTGCTTCTGGCGCTGCTCCCATGGTCCGTCGCTCACACCGGGCTGCACATGCAGGTCGTTCATCACCTTGCGCTTCGGGGTCAGTGCGGAAAGCACCTTCTTGCCCTCGTCCATATTTCCCTTCAGAATGTTCTCGAAGGTCGGGCGGCTTTCAGCATTGATGCGGCCGTCCTGCTCAGCTGCGTCCAACAGTTCCTTGCGCTCAGCCTCTGCGTCTGCCTCGGCTTTGTCCTCAAAGCCCTTCAGCTTCTTCTTCAGCTCTTTGTTCTCGTCCTCCAAGGTCTGTGCCTTGCCGGCAAGGGTCGCATAGTGCTGAGCCCTCGCCACCACTTCTTCATCACTCTTGCAGTCCTTAAACTGCGCCTGTTTCTTCAGTTCTTCTAATGTCATATCGTTCGCTTTTTGTGGCTCGTTCCTGAGCCGGTTGTTGAATGTTGTGTATATCTCCTCTGGAGTGCTGTCCTCAGCCACGGGGTCCGCATCATAAATGCCGTCTATCAGACCCATCTGCAGGGCCTCCTGCGCCGTCAGCCAGTGGTCTGTCCCGTCAAAGTATTGGGCTTTCACTTCTTCTTTGCTCATGCCCATGCGTTGGGCGTACATCTCGCCCAGACTGTCCTCCAGGCTCTCTATCTCCGCGATGCACTTCGCCATCTCTTGCTTGTTGCCGTAGCAGCCACCGCTCACGCTGTGAAGCATCAGACGCGCATACCGGCTCATCTCCACTGGCTTGCCGCACAGCGCTATCACGCTCGCCATGCTCGCCGCCACACCGTCCACGTAAAGACGTATGTCTGCATTGCTCTGGCGGATGGCGTTGTAGATGGCTATACCGCTGAACACGTCGCCGCCGTTCGAGTTGATGCGGATGTCTATACGCTCACTCTCCTCGGCGCAGGCTGCCAGCTCGGCGGCTATCTGCCCGCTCGCCACCTCGTAGCCGATGTCGCCATACATGTAGATGGTGCTCACGCTCGCCGCTTTCTTGATATTGAAATATTTGCTCATTGTCTCCTTCTTTGTCGGGCAGTTTGCCCATGTTGCGGTTGCAAAGTTAATGGCTTTCCAACCTCATTCCATACCCCCTGTTTTATCATGAAACGTTATGCCGGCATCATAACGCCGCAACTTGTCATCATGCTTTTCACTCGCTCGGATTCACTCCTTTTCACGGTAATTTTGCACTGCATTTATTCACATTATAAACAGATTTCTCAATGGCAGATTTAACCAATACACAGAAAAAAGAGTGGGCTCGCACGCTTTATCTCCGGGAAAACCTCACACAGCAGGAGATTGCCGACCGTGTGGGAGTGTCACGCGTCACAGTCTCAAACTGGTGCCGCGGCGGCAAATGGGAGGAACAGAAGGTCGGACTCACACTCACACGACGTGAGCAGGTACAAAGCCTCTATCGTCAGGTAGCCGAAGTCAACAACGCAATACAGCTCAAACCAGAGGGACAACGATACCCTGATGCTAAGCAGGCTGACACTATCGTGAAGCTCACATCCGCAATACGAAACATGGAGCAAGAGGTGGGTATCGCCGACCGCATCGCTGTGCTCACTGATGTCATCGAGTGGATGCGACCATCCGACCTCGACAAGGCAAAGGAGCTAACCTCGCTTTTCGACGCTTACATCAAGGACAAACTCTAACAGCGTATGAAACAGACTGACCGTATAGCACTACAAAACTGGGAAAAGTTCAAGGACAACATCGCGCGCGCAACGCCCGTCGATCGATCCATGTCACAGGCCGAAATACAGAAGCACCGTGCATGGCTTGAAGCACGCCCGCTCGAATGGATAAAATTCTTTTTCCCGAACTTCGCACAGTATGAGTTCGCACCTTTTCAGAAAAGGGCCATACGACGCATTCTCTCCAATCCCGAGTGGTTCGAGGTAATCTCATGGAGCCGAGAGCTCGCCAAGTCCACTTGTGCCATGTTCTGCATCATGTACCTCACACTCACCGGGCTTAAACGAAATGTCATACTCACATCCAATTCTTTCGACAATGCCGTCCGCCTGCTCGACCCGTTCCGGGCCAACCTCGAGGCCAACGGGCGCATCATCGCCTACTACGGAAAGCAGCAGTCGCTCGGCTCATGGACGGAGGACGAGTTCATCACCAAGCAGGGTGTGGCATTCCGGGCACTCGGTGCAGGACAGTCACCACGTGGCTCCAGAAAGGATGCCGTACGCCCGGATGTATTGATTGTCGATGACTTCGACACAGACCAGGACACGCTCAACCCCGACATCATACAGAAACGATGGGACTGGTGGGAGAAGGCGCTTTACCCAACGCGCTCTGTCTCTGAGCCTACACTGGTGCTCTTCTGCGGCAACATCATCGCCAAGGACTGCTGTGTCGTACGCGCAGGAGCAATGGCCGACCATTGGGACATCGTTAATATCCGCGACAAGGACGGACACTCCACATGGCCCGAGAAAAACTCTGAGGAGCACATCGACCGTGTTCTCGCCAAGATTTCCAAGAAGTCAGCGCAGGGCGAGTACTTCAACAACCCCATCTCAGAGGGCGAGATATTCTCCGAGATGGCTTTCGGAAAGGTGCCGCCGCTCTCCAAATTCAAGTTCCTCGTGGCTTACGGCGACCCCGCCCCGGGCGAAGGCAAGGGCAAAAAAGGCAAGTCGTTCAAGACGGTCTCACTCCTCGGCAAGCTCTCCGGCAAGCTGTACGTCATAAAGACGTTTTTGGCTCAGGCGCTCAATGCCGAGTTCATCGACTGGTATGTGCAGCTGCTCGCATTTGTCGGAGGTCGTGCTCCAGTCTATTGCTACATGGAGAACAACAAACTTCAGGACCCGTTCTTTCAGCAGGTATTTAAGCCGCTCGTCGCCAAGGTGCGACGCGAGCAGGGCGTACAGCTCTACATACGAGGAGACGAGGAGAAGAAAACCGACAAGGCAACACGCATCGAGGCCAATCTGGAACCGATGAACCGTGCCGGTAATCTCATACTCAACGAGGCGGAACGCGACAATCCTCACATGAAGGAACTCCTCGACCAGTTCACACTCTTCACCCTCTCACTACGCTATCCGGCCGACGGTCCTGATGCCGTAGAGGGCGGCAATCGCATCATCGACGAAATTCAGCACAGGGCCGAACCACCGGTCACACGCTCGCGTGCCGACATACGCACACGCAACAAACGAAGATTATAAATTCTAAACAATGTATATATGAGCCAATTCGTACAACTTTCCGACTACGATGCCTCCATTCACCGAGAGATTCTCGATGCGCTCACCAGAGCCGACGAATCGGTCATCGAGATTTGTGAGGATCGGGCCATCGCCGAAATGAGGTGCTATCTCTCCAAACGATACGACTGCGACCGTATTTTCGCGGCCACTGGTTCCGACCGACTCCAGCTCGTACTCATGATGGTCATAGACATCGCCGTATACCACATCTTCTGTATTCACAACCCGCAGAAACTCTCGCAGCTGCGCAAGGACCGCTACGACCGGGCAGTCGAGTGGATGAAGGCGGTCGCTGCAGAGGACATCTCCATCGAGGGGGCACCGCTCCTGCCCGAGGAGGTGCGTGCAGCACATGCGCCATTCCGCTTGAAAAGCAACCCCAAACGGGTCAATCACTGGTAACTGACAATTAAAAATTCTGATTATGACAAAACGAAAGTATAGCAAAGCCCCAAAGGGCAAAATCACCATTGGCGGAAACATTCCCCAGCAGGGACAGCAGCGCCCCAATGTCATTGTGCTCACGCAGCCAAAGCGCTTCGGCATCGACATCGCCGACTTCACTTCGGCTGTCCGGGCGGCAGAGGATGTCGATTTCTCGCGACGATACAAACTCTACGACCTTTACGCTGACATACTCATGGACACACACCTCTCCTGCGTCATCGAGAAGCGACGCAATGCCGTACTCTGTGCCGACATCGAGTTCTGGAGAGACGGCAAACCCGACGAGGCGGTCAACGAGCAGATTAAGTCACCATGGTTCTCACGACTCGTCACCGACATTATAGATGCCAAGATGTGGGGCTTTTCCCTCTGCCAGTTCTATCGCCAGGGGGAGTGGGTCGATTACGACCTCATCCCAAGAAAGCACGCCGACCCTGTGCGCCGACTCATACTGCGACACCAGACCGACATCACCGGCACCTCATGGGACGAATACCCCGACCTGCTTTTCATCGGATCGCCTTCTGACCTCGGACTCCTCGCCAAGGCTGCACCATGGGTCATATACAAGCGCAACACCACGGGCGACTGGTCACAGTTCTCCGAGGTCTTCGGCATGCCCATTCAGGAGTACACTTACGAGACCGATGACGAGGACTCACGACAGCGAGCCATCGACGATGCATACAATGCCGGCTCGCTCGCAGTTTTCGTGCATGGCAAGGACACCACGCTAAACCTCGTTGAGGCGGGCAACAAGACGGGGTCGGCAGATGTCTACGAGAGATTCTGTGAGCGCTGCAACAACGAGATTTCAAAGCTCATACTCGGAAACACGCTCACCACCGAGTCCTCAGAAAACGGAACGCAAGCGCTCGGCACGGTACACAAGAAGGTGGAGGACCGAGTGGCGCAGGCCGACAGACGATACATCCTCGATGTGCTCAATTACGACATGACGGACATATTCCAGCGCATGGGCATCAATACCTTTGGCGGAAAGTTCTGTTTCCCCGAGCAGAAGGACATCGACCCTTCCACAAAGATGAACATACTCACGCAGCTGCGCGCCAACTTCCAGCTACCTGTCTCCGACGATTATCTCTATGAGGAGTTCGGTGTCGAAAAACCTGCCGATTACGACAAACTGAAAGCCGAACAGCAACAAAAAAAGGAGGCGCTTGCCTCCATTGCCAATCAGCAGTTGCCTGCCGATGATGATGACGAGCCCGAAAACAGCGACGACAAAAAGAACTCCGAACCGTCGCCCAAACAAAAAAAGTCTTTCAAAAACTGGCTGCGCTCTTTTTTCGCAAAAGCCCCGCAACCGGGCGGGGCGGATTTAGAGTGGTAGTCAACAATCTCTACCAGGCCAAGGCCGATGATGTGGCTGCGTCCATGGAATTCTCAGACGACTTCATCGCGCAGATTCTCCACGACATCTACCGTCGGGGCAAAGCGCAGTCTCCCACCGACCTCTCGCCCGAACTGTTCCGCGTCATCCTCCGTCGGTTCAACGAGGCTACAGCCGAGGGCATCGGTGCTTCTGACGCACACGACCCAGATGTGGATTTCCGCCAGGCACTCCAACACTCCAACGAGGTGTTCTCGGCCTTCAAGGTGCATCGCATGCAGTTGGATATGCTCAAACTGCTCGCCGATTCAAATGGTGATTTAAAGCCGTTCAATCAGTGGGCAAACGATGTCATGCCCATCGCCTCGCATCAGTGTGGGGCATGGCTGCGCACCGAATACGACACGGCGGTTATTCGGGCACACCAGGCAGCCGACTGGCAGCAGTTCCTACGGGAGGCAGACGTGCTGCCTAACCTCAAATGGATGCCATCCACATCGCCCAATCCGGGCGCCGACCATCAGCTCTTTTGGAACACGGTCCGACCCATCAACGACCCGTTCTGGAACGAACACCGGCCGGGCGACCGATGGAACTGCAAGTGCTCGCTCTCTTCTACCGACGAGCCATCCACCACTGCGCCCATGGGCGACAAGCACAGCACGCCGCAGCAGGGACTCGACTCCAACCCTGGCATCGACAAGGCCACGTTCTCGCAGTCGCATCCCTACTTCCCCAAGTCATGCAGTTCATGCGGCTTCTATAAACCGGGCTTCAGGGACAAGCTGAGCAGTATCTTCACCAATCGTGCGAAGGACTGCTACAACTGCCCATATATCAATGGCTGCATCTCACGCATGTCGTCAGACGGTTTTAAGTTGGAGCATAAATTCAAAAATGGTGGCAAGTTGTATGTGCATCCCGACATCGACAAGGACAAAGCTGACTACAAGGAAATGAAACGCATCTGCCTACAGCTCGCAAAAATGGGACACAAGGTGCGTATGACTCCGCGTTTGCACTGCAAGTCCGAGGAATACAAACAAATTTATGGTTCGCTCATCGGTACAAAATATGAGAACAAATGCCCCGACTTCTCCGTCGATGGCACATTCTACGAGTATGAGGGCTTTGTCAAGCCGTGGAGTAAGAAGAAGGTCGGTCGTATGCTCTCGCATGGAATGGAGCAATCCGACCATATAGTTATAAACAATACAAAGGGATGTGCTGACAGATTTATTCGCAAACAAATCATTGCACGACAAAGGCAATCACCAAATGCAATAAAAGAAGTGTGGATATACGAAAACGGTGAAGTCAGACCGTTCCTCGTTGATGGCGACTTTATAAAATGACAACAGGGGAGTCCTTTCGGATTCCCCTGCGAGGCGCCATGCCGTAGCATACGCAACTTCTTTCGAAGCTTGCCGCAAAGATAACAATAATAATTTAATAAACAAGCGTTATGAACAAATTTTTCTCTTTTTTCGCAGCGTCCAACCGATACAAGCATCTCATCGGGGGCTTCATCGTCACCGCACCTGCCGGTTCTTTCTATGCTGCCATATATGCCGCAGCCGTCGCCGCATCGTGTCTCGAACTCAAAGACCGTCTCTACGGCAACCTCTGGGACTGGCTCGACTGGCTCTGCACTCTCCTCGGTGGCAGCATCGCAGCACTCGTGTTTTACCTCTTATTCTGACACGTTATGAACGACAAATATTTTATCCGACAGCTCGAAGAGCACCAGCGTGAGCTGAGCCAACTCATTCACCGCCGCCTCCCTGTCCTCATCGGGCGCATGGCAAAGGACCATTTCCAGAACAACTTCCGTCTGCAAGGCTTTCTCAACAATGGGCTGACACGGTGGCCCGAAACGCGCCGCCAACAGTCGGGCGGTAATTCTGCCGCCAGTCAATACGGACCGCTGCTCTCACGCCACAACCACCTCTTTGCCTCCATCAAGTACACACCGGGCGATGCCAGCGTCATCATTGCCAACGACGTGCTCTATGCGCCGCTCCACAATTGGGGCGGCTCCACGCATCCTACCGTCACCGACAAGATGAGAAAGTTTGCATGGACGATGTTCTACAAGGAGGCGGGCATCAAGCGTGCAAAATCGGGCAAAACTAAGAAAAAGAGGATGGCTGCTGCCGCCGAAAATCCGAGGGCAAGCCGATGGAAGGCACTCGCGCTCACCAAAAAGACAAAACTCAATATCCGAATGCCGCAGCGGCAGTTCATCGGCGATAGCCGCGAACTATCGGATAAAGTGCAACAGAAAATTACAACCGAAATTCACAACATCTTAAACGCATAAAACATTATGGAAGAACTTTTTCCTATTTTCATGCAGCGCATTTCCGAGCGTATGCCTGAACTTTCTCTCGTCGATGAGGATTACGGACAACTCGAAGCCGGGCTCGAAGAGGAGACCTATCCCGTCACTTTCCCCTGTGTCCTTATCGGCAATCTCGAAGCCGACTGGGATAATCTCACAGGGGGCGCGCAGCGTGGCACGGTCTTCTTCTCCGTCCGGCTCGCCATCGATTGCTACGACGATACTCACTATGGTTCCGGCACCGAGTCCAAGGTCTCAGAACGTTTGCAAATGGCAAACCGTGTCTATGCCGCCCTCCAGGGCTTCCGCCCGAATAATTCCATGACCGCGCTCGTCCGCACCAAGTCACGTTTCTATTCCCTCCCTGCCGGCATCAAGGCGTATGAGTACACGTTCTCGTTCCGTATCCACGACGACTCGGCGCGGGAACTACAGCGTCGGGAATAGTTCCAGCTGCTTCGCCGTCAGTCTCGGCACCTTCACCTTCGGCAACG
>ERZ839489.123-NODE-123-length-94496-cov-71.337893_pt1 | contig 94496 bp, 88 predicted proteins | sample MGYA00519938_ERZ839489 | MGnify/ENA primary metagenome ERZ839489 (study PRJEB31850, sample SAMEA3708846) | human gut metagenome | biome: human gut; feature: human-associated habitat; material: faeces | place: China | collected 2014 ...
CTGAATACTTTGATTTCTAATACTTCGCATATAAAAATGGATACTTATCATGCGCAGTTACAATCTGCCGAATTTGCAAGCAGCATGATGAAGCTTGGCTGTTATCTGTTTATGGCTATCGTAGGACTCATCGGGTTTATGAATATGGCGAATACCATGATCATGAATATTACAACAAAAAAGCAGGAATATGGTATATTACAGGCTGTGGGTATGACAAATAAACAATTAAATTTATGCCTGCAGTTACAGGGACTGATGTTTACGGTTGGTACCATATGCGTAGCTTTGATCATTGGTCTGCCGCTCGGCTATGCACTTTTTTCCTATGCAAAACATAATGGAATATTTGGAATGAATATCTATCATGTTCCAATCGTACCAATTTTTATTATGATTTTTTTGGTTGGTCTGTTGCAGATTGTACTTTCCTGCGTTTTAAGCAGTAATTTGAAAAAGGAAACGCTGGTTGAAAGAATAAGGTATCAGGGATAGCCGCCACCAAGTCTTTTCAAGCGGTCATCATCTAATGCAAATCCCTTTTTCAGATATTCCTTTATTCTGTCGGAGATTAATTATAAAACATTACTTTACAAGAAGAATAAAAAAGCATATAATTCTTTTATAATATATTTAATAAAAGAGGGTAAGAAAACGGAAAATAAAGATAAAAAAAATACAACAAGAAAAAAAATAATTAATTATGTGCTAAACAAGCATGTTACATCCAAGGCGGAAATCGCAAAAGAGTTAAACTTGAGTATGCCGACTGTGTTAGCAAATGTGAATGACTTATTAGAAAAAATGGTGTTGGAAGAAACTGGGGAATATGCTTCGACCGGTGGACGAAAGGCAAAAAGTATAGGGATTAATAAGTCATACTGTCATGCAATGGGAATTTTGATTACAGCGAATCATATAGAAATGGTATTAGTAAATCTTGGAGATGAGATTATAAAAAAAGATCGCATCCGTTTAAAATTTACGGCAGAATTATTCTATTGTACAGAGGTGGCACAAAAGGTCAAAACTTTTCTTGAAGGCGAATTAGCGAAGGATACGCTGCTTGGGATTGGAGTGGCGATTCCGGGAATTATTGATCAGAAAGAACGGATCGTTTTAAAATCCCATGCTTTAGGTATAGAGAATTATAGTCTGCGCTTTTTAGAGCAGGCTTTGGAAATTCCAGTATATTTTGAAAACGATGCTAATGCTGCAATGCTTGCAGAAAAAAAGCAAAAGTATCCAAATGCGATATATCTGTCTTTGAACCACACCTTAGGAGGTGCATTCTGCATAGATGGAAAGCTGTTTCGCGGGCAGAACCAGAAAGCAGGGGAGTTTGGTCACATGATACTCGTTCCCGGTGGAAGAAAGTGTTATTGTGGTAAATCAGGATGTGCAGATGCATATTGTGCTGCAAGTGTACTGACACAAGATAACACGCAGTCACTGGATGCCTTTATGGAAAAAATTGAAAGTGGTGATGAAAAAAATTTGCAGACATGGAATGAGTATCTGGATCATCTTGCTGTTTTGATATCAAATCTGCGGATGGCATATGATATGGATATCATACTAGGAGGTGATGTGGGAGGTGTATTGTCAGATTATATGATACCACTGGGAGAAAAAGTGATGGCATATAATGGCTTTGAGCATGATGTTTCATACTTGAAAAATTGTTCGTATAAGAAAGAAGCGTCGGCTGTTGGAGCCGCGAAATACTTTTTTACAAAACATATGGTAGAATTGTAATTTTTCTGAACGCAGATAAGCAGTCCACCGCATCTGGTGCGTAGGGAATTAAGCGTTGGGTAAGGGGATGTTTAGTCTGTTGGAGTTAAAAACTCCCACTGACAGGTTGCAAAGCGAATGCGATGTCCGATTTATATGTGTGAAAAACGAGAAGTTGTGTAAAATTAGAAAAAGATATTATAGTAAAAAAACGGAAAGAAAACAGTAACTACGGTTTCCTTTCCGTTTTTTTGCATATTAATTGTGAAAAATATACAAAAAATATATTTTGAAATTATGAAATATATAAAAATATGAAAAAACATATTGACAAATTGTGTTTATAGGACAATAATATAATTACTTTAATAAAACGTTTTATAAAACGCATAACAATATAAAAAAGGAGGAAACAACTATGTTACAGCAGGTAATGACAAATCCAGGAGAAATTATTTTCAGAGAGATTCCGGTTCCGGAGGTAAAGGAAAATCAGGTGTTGGTAAAGATTATGAATATTGGTGTTTGTGGATCAGATATTCATGTTTATCATGGAAAACATCCGTTTACAAAATATCCGGTAACACAGGGACATGAGGTTTCTGGTGAGATTACAGAACTTGGAAAAAATATCACCGAGTTTCATGTGGGACAGAAGGTGACGATAGAGCCGCAGGTATATTGTGGACATTGCTATCCATGTCGTCATGGAAAGTATAATCTCTGTGAGGAATTAAAAGTAATGGGATTTCAGACGACAGGAACAGCATCTGAGTATTTTGCAGTGGATGTATCTAAAGTAACACCTATTCCAGAAGATATGTCCTATGAAGAAGGAGCTATGATCGAACCTCTTGCTGTGGCAGTTCATGGTGTAAAACAGATGGGCGATGTGGCTGGCATGAATATTGCAGTCCTTGGAGCAGGACCGATTGGAAATCTCGTGGCACAGGCAGCAAAAGGAATGGGGGCAGCGAAAGTGATGATCACAGATATCAGTGATCTTAGACTGGCAAAGGCAAAAGAATGTGGAATTGATGTGTGTGTGAATACCAAAAATAAAGACTTCGGTGAGGCGATGATCGAAGCATTTGGACCGGATAAGGCGGATGTGATCTACGACTGTGCCGGAAACAATATCACAATGGGACAGGCAATTAAATATGCAAGAAAAGGAAGCACAATTGTACTGGTGGCTGTTTTTGCAGGAATGGCAGAAGTAGATCTTGCAGTGGCAAATGATCACGAACTTGACATTAAGAGCACGATGATGTACCGCCATGATGATTATATAGATGGAATCAGACTGGTAAATGAGGGCAAAGTTCATTTGAAACCGCTCATCTCAAAGACATTTGCTTTTAAAGATTATCTGAAGGCATACCAGTATATTGATGATAACCGCGAGACAACGATGAAAGTAATTATCAACGTCAGTGAAAAGTAAGGAGTTCGTATGGAAAATAAATATGGAATTGTCGGAATTGCCCATGTCGGGCTTCCGACAAACGATTTACAGAAAACAGTTGAGTTTTATAAGAGTCTTGGATTTGAAGTAATTATGCAGTCTTATAATGAAAAAGCAGGGGAAAAAGTGGCATTTTTACAGATAAAAAATTACTGCATAGAGACTTTTGAAAATGGGAAGGCGGAAATGTCAGACGGTGCATACCAACATGTTGCACTTGATGTGGAAGACATTGAAAGTATGTATCAGAAAATCTGCAATGAAAAATACACAGTTATTACAGACGGAATCGAAGAACTGCCATTTTGGGAAAAAGGTGTGAAGTTTTTTATGATTAAGGGACCAAATGAGGAAAGAATAGAGTTCTGTCAGAAAATCTGATAAAAATAGGAGGGCCATATGGGAGGCGAAAGCAAAAATGGAAAAGTACCGCTGATCAGTAAGATTGCATATGGGTTTGGTGATGTTGGATGTAATTTCAGCTGGATGTTTGTCAGTAATTTTCTGATGATATTTTATACAGACGTGTTCGGAATCAGTATGGCGGCTGTGTCAGCACTTATGCTTTTTTCAAGATTCTGGGATGCAATCAATGATCCAATCGTCGGGGGACTTACGGATAAAACAAAATCGAGATGGGGACGGTACCGTCCATGGCTGTTAGTAGCGGCACCAATTACAGCAATTCTTCTTGTGATGACATTCTGGGCAAGACCTGACTGGCCGCAGAATGGAAAGATCATTTATATGGTAATTACATATTGTCTGCTGGTTTTGGGGTATACCTGTGTGAATATTCCATATGGAACCTTGTGTGGTGCTATGACACAGGATATTGATGAACGTGCAAAAATAAATACATCCCGTTCGGTTGCAGCGATGATTGCAATTGGTGTGTTAAATATTATCACAGTTCCGCTGCTCAGCAAATTCGGCAGTCACAGTGCAAAGACAGGATATCTGACGGTTGCGGTCATATATGGATGTATTTTTGCAGCCTGTCATTTCTTCTGCTTTGCGAAGACGAAAGAGGCAGTGATTACTCCGGAAAAAGAAAAAATTTCTGTAAAGATACAGTTGAAAGCAGTTATGCAGAACAGACCATATCTTCTTGCATTGGCAGGACAGATATTATTTGGATTTACATTATATGGTAGAAACGCAGATATTCTGTATTATTTTACATATGTGGAAGGGAATGCCTCCTACTACACAACTTATTCGATGTGCATCATTATTCCTTCTATCATAGGGGCAGCCTGTTTTCAACCATTATTCCGCAAGTTGAATAACAAAGGAAGAACAGCATCTCTCTTTGCTTTATTTACAGGAATTTCCATGTTGTCTATGTTTTTCTTCAATGCCAAAGAATCACCGGCTATTTTTTATGCATTATCTGGTCTCACACAGTTTTTTTTCTCTGGATTTAATACCGCAATCTATGCAATTATTCCAGACTGTGTGGAATATGGGGAGTGGAAAACCGGACTTAGAAATGACGGTTTTCAGTATGCATTTATTTCACTTGGAAATAAAATCGGAATGGCAGTTGGAACAGCACTTTTAGCAGGATTACTTGGAAAATATGGTTATATTGCAAATCAGACACAAAATGCAACTGTACTTTCAATTATGAAACATGCATTTACGACGATTCCAGGTACACTTTGGATTGTAACTGCGGTTGTATTATTTTTCTACCGGTTAAATAAAAAACGTTATAACGAGATTGTGGAAGAACTGAAAAATGGAAGAAAAAGTTGACATCGTGGCATTGGAAGAATTGCTGATTGATTTTACGGAAGCAGGACACAGCCAGGATGGGAGGAAATTAAAATACCGATACCAATAGAAATTTTAAAATCGGATACAATCTGAATGGCGTTTGCTTTTCTTCCGCCGGTGGATGCAAAAAGCCGTTTTTTTTCTATCAGACCTTCCTGCTCCAGAAGGTTGAGGTTCTGGCTGACTGTGGATAAACCCATCTGCAGTTCCTGAACGATCTGCTGCTTGGAGGTCTTTTTCTTTCTGTAAATATATTGGTAAACCTTTGATTTATTTATTTTTTTGAGACTAATGTTGGTCAATCCCTTTTCGCTCATGTTGTTCTCCTGATTACGTTGCAAGATAATGTTAAGTTTATTGTAGCATAGAACGAAAAAAAGCAATAAAAAGGATATGTATTACAGAAAGCTGACGGAAAAGCAACAACGATACACAAATATGTTGGAATGATTCCCGGAAAGGGTTTACATATCTTCAAAATGCCATTAATATAAGGAAGGGATCTTCCCACCCATAAAAAATAAGATACGGAGAATTAACATGAAAAAACAACTGAAGGATACTCAGATTCTGTTGGAAATCCTGATCCTGACAGCAGCTGTTGCTATTATTGCAGCGGCAGTCTATTTTTTTCTGGTACCAAGCCATACTTCTGTCAGCAGTATTTCGGGTCTTGGTATCGTACTTTCCAACTTTGTACCGTTGCCCCTTTCCGCCATCACCATGATTCTGAACGTAGTACTTCTGATCATCGGCTTTTTTACCTGCGGAAGAGAATTTGGTGTAAAAACCGTCTACACCAGTATCATGCTTCCTGTTTTTCTTGGACTTTTTGAAAAAATCTTCCCGGATTTTGGTTCGATGACAAACAGTCAGGAGCTGGATGTTCTGTGCTATACACTTGTAGTCAGTGTGGGACTCAGTATTCTTTTTAACAGAAATGCTTCTTCCGGCGGACTTGATATTGTAGCAAAGATCATGAATAAATATCTTCATATGGAGCTTGGAAAAGCCATGTCTCTGTCTGGTATGTGTGTTGCCCTGTCTGCAGCACTCGTTTACGACAAAAAAACGGTAGTCCTGAGTATTCTTGGAACGTATTTTAATGGAATTGTTCTGGATCATTTTATTTTTGATCATAATATCAAACGCCGGGTATGTATCATCACTCCAAAGGAAGAAGAACTTCGGGAATTTATTCTTCATGAGCTGCACAGCGGTGCTACGATCTATGAAGCCTATGGTGCCTATAACATGCAGAAACGCAAAGAAATCATCACGATCGTAGACAAGACAGAATACCAGAAATTGATGAATTTTATCAACAAACTTGATCCGAAAGCGTTTATCACAGTTTATAATGTATCCAACATGAGATATCAGCCTAAAATGTAAAAAAGTTCCGCAGCACCTCAATCACAGAAGTGCTGCGGAATTTTTTTACCGTAATTTCCTGTGAAAACGTTTCTTGAATTACCCCATGGAGCAAAAACTCCGGCGCGGCTGAAGGAGAAGAAGAGCGAACGGATGCAGATGGATACGATCAATGACATCGTTATAGTGCAAATAAGGACACTTTTTTAGACAAAGCGTGTTCTTTTTTTACCACATAAAGTTATCTATAATTAGAGACAGAAAATGGAGGAAGGGTATGAAAAGATATTATTTAGCAATTGATATAGGAGCATCCAGCGGAAGGCATATTCTCGGGCGTATGGAAGATGGGAAAATGGTTCTCGAGGAAATTTACCGTTTCCCGAATGGAATGCAGAAACGGGACGGTGAGAAGGTGTGGGATATCGAGGCACTCTTTGAAGCCGTGTTGGCCGGAATGAAAAAATGCAGAGAACTTGGAAAGATCCCGGTGAGTGTCGGAATTGATACATGGGCAGTTGATTTTGTCCTTCTGGACAAGGATGATCAGCGGATCGGAAATGCCGTTGCTTATCGCGATGACCGCACGAAAGGAATGGATGAGGAGGTTTATCGCACGGTGCCGGAGGAAGAACTCTATGCATCGACCGGCATTCAGAAACAGATTTTTAACAGTATTTATCAGCTTATGGCGTGGAAGAAGAAAAAACCGGAACAGCTGGAAAAAGCAGAGACGTTGCTGATGATTCCGGATTACCTGAATTTCCTGCTTTCCGGCGTGAAAGCGCAGGAATACACAAATGCAACAACGACCCAGCTCGTCAATCCGGAAACCGGGGACTGGAACAGGGAGATGATTCAAAAACTGGGATACCCGGAGAAAATCTTCCTGCCGATCCGTGAACCGGGGACTGTGATCGGTCGTCTGAAAAAAGAAATTCAGGAGCAGGTCGGCTTCGACTGTGAGATTGTTCTTCCCGCAACACACGACACAGGCTCCGCAGTAGTCGCTGTGCCAAGCAATGAGGAACATGTACTCTACATCAGCTCTGGAACCTGGTCTCTGATGGGAACAGAATTAAAAGAGGCCGATTGCGGAACAGAAGCTATGCAGCACAATTTTACCAATGAGGGCGGCTACAACAGAAAATACCGTTTCCTGAAAAATATCATGGGTCTGTGGATGGTCCAGTCTGTGAAAAAAGAAATCGCAGAAGATTTAAGCTTTGGAACGATCTGCGAAATGGCATCGAAATGCACCATCCCATCTATCGTGGATGCAAACGACGATCGTTTCCTTGCACCGGAACATATGACAGCCGAGGTACAGAAGGCATGTGAAGAAAGTGGCCAGCAGATACCGCAGGGAATTGCAGAGGTTGCAGCAGTGATCTATAACAGCCTGGCAGTATGCTATGCAAAGACATTAAAAGAACTGGAAGAAAAAACAGGCTGCCGGTACCGAACTATTCATGTCGTAGGCGGCGGCGCCAATGCCGGTTATCTGAACCGGCTGACAGCAGAAAAGACCGGAAGAACCGTGCTGGCGGGACCGACCGAGGCAACTGCCATCGGAAATCTGGCGGTACAGATGATCACCGGAAAAGAATGCAGCAATTTGAAAGATGCGAGAAACTGTATTTTCCATTCCTTCGAAATCAAACAATATGAGCCATAAAAAATGAGACGAAAGGTTAAAAGGGGCAAAGAACATGTTAGTTGAAACAAAAGCAAAAGTAGGTGTATTTGCAATCGCACTGGGTGCATATCTGCCGCAGTTCCCGACGCTGGTTCCGGAATTTGAGGCACAGTATGATGCGTTCAAAAAGACGATCCCGGATACCGTTGAAATGATCGATGGTGGAATCGTTACAACGAAAGAATTATCGATGGAAGCAGGAGATAAATTTCGTGCAGCGGATGTAGATCTTGTTATTTTACAGCTTCTGACCTACGCGACCAGCTACAATATGCTCCCGGCAGTCCGTGACCTGAATGTGCCGGTTGTACTTGTGAATGTGCAGAAACGGAAAGCACCGGATTATGCGAATACCGATACGCCAAAATGGCTCGGTGAGCTGTATGCCTGTGGAGCAGTCGGTGAGATGGTAGCCGATCTGGAGCGTGCAGGAAAACGTCATGCCGTTATCACCGGTGTTGTAGAAGGCGGAGATGCTTACGTGGCAAAGGAAATCGACGAGTGGTGCCGGGCAGCCCAGGTACGCAGAAGATTCCGCTACACCAATATTGCCCAGATCGGAAGACCATATCCGGGAATGATGGATCTGTATATCGATGAAACCAATCTTTACAACCGGATGGGACTTTACACGAAACAGTTCGACTGGGAGAAAATGTGGGCAATCGCGGATCCTGTCACAGATGAGGACGCAATCCGCGCCAAGGCAGAGGAGATTCTGGATACTTTTGATATCGAGGGCGGTGCAACGGTAGAGACCGTATGGGATATGGCAAAATATGTCGTTGCATTTGAAGAGTGGGTGAAAAAAGAAGACCTTGGTATGGTGGCATCCCATTATGACGGCTTTGCAAAAGGGGTTGCCGGAAAACTGGACAGCATGCTAATTCCGGCATTTTCCATGCTGATCAAACAGGGTACAGCCTGTGCCGTAGAGGGTGATATGAAAGTTGCAATGGCAATGAGCATTCTGAAAACAATCGCCGGAACCGGTCAGCTTTCTGAGATGTATTCGATCGATTTCAATGAGGATATCTGTATTATCGGCCACTCCGGATCGGGAGATGCTGATATTTCGCAGGCGAAAAAACCGTCCATGAAAATCGTTGATGTTTTTCATGGCAAGACAGGCGGCGGATATCTGACGCAGTTTTATCCGCCAGTCGGAGATGTTACATATCTTGGAATTACGCAGGATAAAGACGGTCATTTTAAATTTGTTGCTGCAGAGGGTGTCAATGAGGATGGTCCGATCTTTACCTTTGGCGATACAAACATGAGAACACGTTTCTCCATTGGGGCAAGAGAGTTCTGCAACAGATGGAGTGAGGCGGGACCAACACATCATATGGCAGCTGCTGTCGGACATCATATTGATACGATTCTGAAAGTTGCAAAAATCCTGGATGTGCCGGTAGAGGTTGTGTGCCGGTAAATATCGATAAAAGAAGAGGAAAAGAGAGAAAGAAGAGGGAAAAAACATGAAATTTTTAGATGCAGAATTTGTAAAGGGCTTTATCCGAATGGCAAATGACGGCTGGGAGCAGGGATGGCATGAGAGAAACGGCGGAAACCTTTCTTACCGTGTGAAACCAGAAGAGGTTGAAGAGGTAAAAGAAAACTTTGAGGCCAGAGAGTGGAATTCGATCGGAACCGCCGTTCCAAATCTTGCGGGAGAGTATTTCCTGGTAACCGGAAGCGGAAAATATTTCCGAAATGTCACAATCAAACCGGAAGACAGCATCTGTATGATTGAGCTGGATGAAAAAGGTGAAAATTACCGCATCGTCTGGGGTCTCGTCAACGGAGGACGTCCGACCTCAGAGCTTCCGAGCCATCTGATGAACCTGGAGGTAAAAAAACTTCAGGACGAAAGATACCGCGTTGTGTACCATGCACATACCACCAACGTGATCGCGCTTACCTTCGTTCTGCCGCTGGAAGATAAAGTATTTACCCGCGAACTCTGGGAGATGGCAACCGAGTGCCCTGTTGTATTCCCGTCCGGAATAGGTGTCGTTCCGTGGATGGTTCCGGGAGGCAGAGAGATCGCCGTTGCCACGAGCGAGCTGATGAAGAAATATGATCTTGCTATCTGGGCACACCACGGCATGTTCGCCGCCGGCTTTGATTTTGACCTGACCTTCGGTCTGATGCATACCGCAGAAAAATCTGCAGAAATCCTGGTAAAAACACTTTCTATGCAGCCAACGAAACGCCAGACGATCACACCGGATGAATTCCGCCATCTGGCAAAGGATTTCGGTGTAACACTGCCAGAAGAGTTTTTGTATGAGAAATAAAACTGGAAACTGATAGTGAAAAATGGCCGTCTGATCCTTGCACTGAGGAATGGGACGGCCATTTTTTTGCTGTGCAGAAGAAAAAGTCTATTAATTTCTTTCGGAATTTGATAAACTATAAGATAAGATTATCGATTAGAAAACAGTGGAACATTTCATTATCAGACAGAAAATGCTGGTGTGTCTGCGCTCAGAAAGGAAAGATGAAATATGACTTCAGCGATTAGTATAGGAAAGCAGGATTTTGCTTCCCTTCGAGAAAATCATTATTTTTATGTTGATAAAACCGATTTTATCAGACAATGGTGGGAAAGTGGAGATGACATTACGCTGATCACACGTCCGAGAAGATTTGGCAAAACATTGAATATGAGCATGCTGAATTGTTTCTTTTCCAGACAGTATGCAGAAAAAGGTACCATCTTTGAAGGGCTTTCCATCTGGAAACAGGAAAAATACCGCAGACTGCAGGGAACTTATCCGGTGATTTTTCTGAGCTTTGCGGACGTAAAACAGAATAACTATCAAGATGCAGTGCAGAAGATAAAAAATATTATTGTAGATGCTTATCGCCAACATCGGTATTTGGAGCAGGAAGAATGCTTTACGCAAAATGAGAAACAGCAGATGCTGGAAATTACAGAAAAAATGAGTGATGTGACAGCACAGGATGCATTAAAAAATCTTTCCAGTTATTTGAATCTTTTATATGGAAAAAAAGTTTTGATCTTTCTGGATGAATATGACACGCCCATGCAGGAAGCCTATATTCATGGATACTGGGGTGAATTTGCCGGATTTATGAGAAGCCTTTTCAATGCGACGTTCAAAACAAATCCATATCTGGACCGCGCTGTGATGACTGGAATTACCCGTATTTCCAAAGAATCTGTTTTTTCGGACCTCAATAATCTGACGGTTATTACAACAACATCGGATGCCTATGCAGACTGTTTTGGTTTTACAGAAGAAGAGGTATTTCAATCATTAGATCAATTTGGAATGCCGGAAAAGAAAGATCTGGTAAAGCAATGGTATGACGGATTTTGCTTTGGCACGCATCGTGATATTTACAATCCGTGGTCTATTACAAATTATCTGAAAGAGAAAAAACTGCGGCCCTACTGGGCAGCTACAAGTTCCAATGGATTGATCAGCAAACTCCTGCAGTCAGCATCGGTAAATATGAAGGAAGAACTGGAAAAACTGATCAACAGACAACAAATTGTAGTTAATTTTGATGAGCAGATTATATTTGGACAATTAGAACAGGATGAAAGTGCGGTATGGAGTCTGTTGGTGGCAAGCGGTTATCTGAAAGTGGAGGAGATTGAATACAGAGGACTGACGCTGGAGCCGTGGTATTCTCTTTCCATCACAAATCTGGAGACTGTGAGCATGTTTTCGAATATGTTCAAAAGCTGGTTTGCAGCGGCATCTGCCAATTATAATGAATTTATCAAAGCATTGCTGAATGGGGATGTAAAAGCGATGAACCTCTATATGAATGATATTGCACTTGCTACATTTAGTAATTTTGATGCTGGAAAACATGCGTCCGGGCGGAGCCAGCCAGAGCGGTTTTATCATGGATTTGTACTTGGGCTGCTGGTGGAAGTGCGAGATCTTTATGAGGTGCGTTCCAATCGGGAAAGTGGGTATGGAAGATACGATGTGATTCTAATTCCCAGAAATTTGGATCGAGATGCTATGATTCTGGAATTTAAAGTAAAAGAAACGGAAGAAAAAACGCTGCAGGAAACGGTACAAAAAGCACTGGCGCAGATTGAAATAAAGAAATACGACGCGGAACTGAAAGAACGGGGAATCCCAAAAGAAAGAATCCGGCATTATGGATTTGCGTTTGAAGGGAAAAAGGTACTAATTGGGTAATAGAAAACGCTGTCAATGCTTCTCTGGAAGGGGAAGCGGGACAGCGTTTTTTTGTTAATTGTGATTAGATTACCATCTGAAGCAGCATTACCATAACCGACGAAAATAGAAATAATATTGAGGTTCAGAACAATCTTCTTCCAGTCATAGGAAGCCTCACGGCTGATCACCTTTTTGCAGTGCGTCCAGAAAAAGACAAGCTGTACGCTCATATAAACACAGCTGTAAAGCACCCATTCCGCTCCTAAAACAGCCGTCACAAGCGGCACAATCAGATTGCCGGAATTGGAGTAGTAAACAGAAGTTATCTCAACCGCATCCAAATGAAACACCCGTCCAAGAGCTGAAACCGCAAAAAGAAGCACAACCTGCATCAGAAGCGAAGCCGCAAACGCAACCAGCAGCCCCCGCACCGTTTCCGGCGTGTAATCGACCTGAAACGCATTCAGAATCACGCAGGGAATGATCAGGTACAGCACAATTTTCGACAGAACTTTGCTGTCCTCATCCTTTAAAAGTCCGGCTTTTACGATTAAAAAGCCCATAAAAATCATAAGAAAAAGCTGCGCGATCTGTTGCGCAAGAAGAATACTGATCGTCATAAAAATCTCCCCATATGTGTGTCTTATAGAAAATATTATAAGGTGGAGGAGAGGGGATTTCAATTTCTTTTTGAGAGATTTGGATCGAAATAATGGTGAAAATATAAGAAAAATGGCTGTTGACCAAAAGAAAGTGCTGTCATATAATATATTCGACAAGAGAGCCGTTGGTCAGTGTACACCTGACCGCCGGATAAAGCTTCTAACTAAAAATAGCGCTTAACTTTACCAGAGCAGGGGCGCTATTTTTGATTTGACAAAATTACACGATTGCAATATAATATACTCAACAAGACAGCCGGAAGGTGAGCGCAATCACCCGATCTGGCGAAAATGTTGAATAGCTATAAGAAATAGCCGTCCTACCTTTACCAGAGAACAGGACGGCTATTTCTTATTTGCATAAGTCAAAATTGCAACAATAAGTAAAGCAACGCTGATTATAATCTGCAATTCTTCGTATGTACTCATAATAATCATCCTTTCTGCAAGACTCAGATCAGATGAAAGCACGTCCCCCGGCTGCCCGGTTAAATATATTAGAGTGTCTAAGATTCCCAATAAAAAACGAACAAGGAAAACTCATTTCTTGAAATGTATTATAACAGAAAAGAGAAGTAAAAGAAAGTAATAAAAAATAGTCAGAAAATTTGAAGTTCCTGTAAATGTGCAGTGTATTGAATTTGAATATAATACAAAATAGAACAAAAGTTTGAAATTTACAAAGGTATATGAGATAATAAAGAAAAATGGAAGAAACGTCAGGAAAGGGGAGAAGCCTATGTCGCATATTTCAGAATACGAAGTCGAAAACATATTGATCGACCGCTTAGAGAGTATTGGATACAGCTTTATCAAATTGAATACCTATGAGGATGTCCTTGCCAATTTCCGCGCACAGCTTGCAGAATTCAACGCGAAAAAGCTGGAAGAAAAAGGCCATGCGGCATCCTTTTCTGACACAGAATTTAATCGTATTATGATTCACATGGATAACCATTCCGTGTATGAATCTGCGAAAATTTTGCGAGATAAATATATTCTGCAGCTCGATAATGGAGAGAATGTATATCTTGATTTCTTTTCCAACGATACAGACAGAAACATTTATCAGGTAACGCATCAGGTCACTATGGATAAAGCACATAAAGAGGATGTTGTATATAAAAATCGATATGACGTAACCGTACTGATCAACGGACTTCCGATGATCCAGATTGAGTTAAAGCGTCCTGGTGTGGAAATCAACGAAGCGATCAATCAGATCAATCGCTATAGAAAGTTCAGTTTTAAAGGCTTGTTCCGATATTTACAGCTGTTTGTAGTCAGCAACTCTGTGCAGACAAAATATTTCTGTAATGAAAATGAAATGGTAGATGGTCGCTATAACCCGATTTTGAAATCACTCGTATTTTTCTGGACCGATGATAAAAATACAAGAATCAACGATCTGAATACCTTTACCAGTGAATTTTTCTGCAAGCCGACAATCACAGAAATGATAGACAAATACATGATTATCAAAACGACAGAACCAGTGCTGATGGTAATGCGTCCATATCAGATTTATGCAGTAAAAGCAGCAAAGAAGCGGGTACTGGAAGTGAAGCAGAATGGTTATGTCTTTGCCTGCACTGGTTCAGGAAAAACATTGACATCTTTTAAATTGGCTCAGCTTCTTCGAGAAGAAGCAAGAGTTGATCTTGTAGTATTTCTGATTGACCGAAAAGATCTGGATGATCAGACCGTAGAAGAATATAATTCATTCGAAAAAGACTGCGTTGACAATACAGACAGCACCCGTGTGCTCATTCAGATGCTGAAATCATCTGAGAAAAAGATGATTGTTACAACCATTCAGAAAATGGCGAATGCTGTTAAAAATCCAAAATACGAAGAGGTTATGGATGGTTACCGAGATAAAAAAGTAGTATTTATCATTGATGAATGTCATCGTTCCCAATTCGGCAGTATGCATGCGCAGATTCAGAAACACTTTGAAAAAGCCAATTATATAGGATTTACAGGAACGCCTATTTTTGAGAAGAATAAAGGTGCTGACGGACGTACAACGGCAGATGTGTTCCATGCTGGGGATAAACTGGATGCATGTCTGCACCGATATATGATCAAAGATGCAATTGCAGACGGCAATGTGCTCCGATTTTCTGTAGAATATCAGCGGACAATTTTTGCAAAAAATATTGCAGTAAAAGGAATTGACCCAGAACAGTTGGATGATCCAGAATACTGCAAACGCCATAATATCGACATGACACCGCTTTATCATGATGAGGAACGAATCACCAGAGTTGCAAAACACATTATGGAACATCATGAACAGCATGTGCATCCGCAGGGAAAGGATACGTACACAGCACTTTTTGCAGTAGATTCTATTCCAATACTTGGAAAATACTATGATGCATTTCAGAAACTGAATAAAACAGTTCCGGAGGAGAAACGGCTGAAAATTGCAGCTATTTTTTCCTATCAGGCAAATGAAGATATGGATGATGGAGCAGATGAACATTCGCAGGAACTGCTGGAGCGCTGTATAAAGGACTATAATGCTATGTACGGTACAGCGTTTGGCATTGATACGTTTGATCCGTACAGAAAAGATATTGCGAAGCGGTTAAAACAGAAAGTTCTTCCACAGGTGGATATCCTGATCGTAGTCAATATGTTTTTAACCGGATTCGACGCAAAACCATTGAATACACTGTATCTGGACAAAAATCTGGTCTGGCATTCACTTGTTCAGGCATACAGTCGTACGAACCGTATTGACAAAGTGACAAAACAGTTTGGACAGATTGTGACATATCGAAATATCAAGAAGTGGCAGGATGAAGCGCTGACCCTGTTTTCAGGCGATGGAGATCCGAACGAATATCTGCTGGAAGATTATGCGTATTATTTAAATCAATGGATGAATCAGAATGTGATTTTAAGAAAAATCACACCCGACGTAGAAGCTGCGGGACAGTTACAATCAGAAGATGAAATCCGCATGTTTATTATGGCATTCCGTGCGCTGGCAAAGACGCTTGCTACATTGAAAACTTTTTCGAAGTTTGACTGGGCAGATCTTGGAGCAGTCATGGATGAAAATGAATACGAAGGATTCAAAAGCTGGTATTTGTACTATAAAGATCAAACCGTCAATCCAAATCCGAAAGTTCCGGTTCCAGTGGATGTGGATTTTGATATTGAGCTTGTCAGAACAGACCGAATCAACGTTGTGTATATTTTGAACTTGTTAAAAAATGCAAAAACACATACCAAGACAGAGGAAGAAAAGCAGCAGGATGTCGATTTGATTCTGCGTGAAATCGAGCGTTCTGATAATGAATCCCTGCGTTTGAAAAAAGAAGTGATGCGGCAGTTTATCTTAACACGATTTTATGATCTGCCGGAAAATGCAGATGTAATGGAGGCGTTCAATCAGTTTGAAAAAGAACAGATGCAGGCAGATATGGAAGAATTTGCATTTGACAATCAGATTGATTTCAAGATAGTATCAGATCTGGTTTCAGCATATACATTCAGTGGAAATGTATCGGAGGATAATATTCGCGAAAGATTGATGGCATATCCGCTGGGACTGCTGAAAATGACAAAACTGACAAAGAATGTGAAAAGATTTATACAGGATACTTATAAAAAATACAAGGCTGAAGGAGAAACAGAATGACAGATACAAATACATATCAGGCACAGGCGAACGAGCTTTCGCAGAAATTATGGGCAATCGCGAACGATCTGCGCGGTCAGATGGATGCAAGTGAGTTCAAAAATTATATCTTAGGAGTAATTTTCTATCGTTATCTTTCTGAGCGAACAGAAATGTATATGACCGATCTTCTCAAAAATGATGATGGAATCACATATGAAGAAGCCTTTGCGGATGATGAATACAGACCGGTTGTAGAAGAATGGTCACTGTCAAAACTGGGTTATGTAATTAAGCCGGAAAATCTGTTTCGAAATCTGATTCGCAAGATTACAAAGTTTGAAAATGATGCGGATAAATTCAGCGTGGAAGATTTCGAAAAAGCGATCAATGATCTGGTAGGTTCTACGATGGGACACGAATCCAACAAGGCATTTGACGGGCTGTTTAACGATATGCGTCTGCAGGATTCCCGTCTTGGAGAGACTGTGTCAGACCGTACGGAAATGATCGGGCGAGTTATGGTACGTGTATCGGATATTGATTTCGATTTACAGGATTCCCAGTTTGACGTACTCGGTACAGCGTATATGATTCTGATTGGTTTATTCGCATCGGATGCGGGAAAGAAAGGCGGCGAATTCTTCACGCCGGCAGGTCCGTCGAAGCTCTGTGCAACACTTGCGGCATTGGGGCTGGATGAAGCAAAGACGGTTGGTGACTGCACTTGTGGTTCTGCGTCTATGCTTCTGGAAGTACAGAAACATCTGACAACAGGAAAAGTCGGACATTTCTATGGACAGGAGCTGAATGCGACAACGTACAACCTGAGCCGTATGAACATGATCATGCACGGCATCGACTGGCAGAATTTTGATATTTATAAAGGCGATACACTGAAAGATGACAAATACGGCGATATCAAAATGACAGTACAGGTGTGCAATCCGCCGTATTCTCTGAAATGGTCTGCGGATAAACAGTTTGAAGATGACCCACGCTATTCCGGAGCAGGAAAACTGGCACCGAAAGGACAGGCGGATCTCGCATTTGTGGAACACATGATTTATCATATGGACGAAGATGACGGACGCGTTGCAGTGCTGCTGCCGCACGGTGTACTGTTCCGTGGAGGCGCGGAAGAAACCATTCGAAAATATATCATCAAAGATCTGAATCGGTTGGATGCAGTAATCGGACTTCCAGCAAACTTGTTTCATGGAACAGGAATTCCGGTTTGCGTGCTAGTGCTGAAAAGCAAGAGAAACGGAAATGCGGGAAATATTTTGTTTATTGACGCGTCAAAAGAGTTTAAGGCTGGAAAGAACCAGAATGTGCTGGAGCAGAAGCATATTGATAAGATTGTTGAGACATATGAGAAACGTGTAGATGTTGATAAGTTCGCTCATGTGGCAGAAATGAGTGAGATTGTTGAGAATGGATATAACTTAAATATTCCGAGGTATGTGGATACGTTTGAGGAAGAAGAGCCAGTGGATTTAAAAGAGGTAAGAAATCGGATTCAGAAACTGGAGATTGATACGAAGGCCGCGATTGATAAGGCTGAAAGCATATTGAAAGAACTGGGCTTATAAAAAGATAGGGTGATGATGGTTGGCTGATGAAAAGAAATTATTAGAAAGAAAAGCGTTAGATGCTTTTCTTTTTAATAATCGTAAATTGAAAAAATATGAAATTGATGATAATGAACGTCCGGATTTTATTTTAGAAAAGGATGGATATAAAATTGGAATTGAGCATTTTCGTGCAGATACTATTTTAAATGAACATACAGATTCTGAAAGTATGAAGTATGATGGTCAGCGAAGAGCAATGTTTAAAAAGCATAATAAAGCTTTACAAAAGGATGAATTTAATGCTGATGCTGCGGCGAATGATGTTGAGGCGTATATTAATAAAAGTTTAGCTGCTGCATCGAATTTTAAGTATGATACTTTTATTAATAATCTAGTAGCGGTTTTTGAACAGCATGTAAGTAAAGTGTCAGAATATAAAAAGAAATGTAATGAAGTTTGGTTTTTAATAGATATAGGGATCGAAAATAATCATTTTATAGGTTTTCTTGATAATGGTGGATTAACAACAATAAATGTACTACCTATTACGTGTGATATGTTGAAAATCTTTGAGAAATATAAAGATATAAGCCGTGTGATAGTGTGCTCTCGATATTTAGAAAAATATCAGGTTATTTATGATTCAAGCAGTGAGAAGAGTAAGAGTAGTTATAAGTTTTGTTCATTTACATATACAGAAGCGATGAATTGTGTTAATAAAAAAATAAAACTTAACGTATTGGAGAGAAAGGGAGATCATAATGATTAAACCTAAATTGAGATTTCCAGAATTTAGTGATTCGTGGGAGAATTATAAAATTGAAGATATATTTGATAGAGTAGGGGAACCGGTGATTTTAGATGACACACGTACATATCGCGAAATTGGAATTCGTTCACATGGAAAAGGGATTTTTTATAAAGAAGAGGTAAGTGCTGTAGAAATTGGGAATAAAAGAGTTTTCTGGGTTGAACCAGATTGCTTTGTTGTAAATATTGTTTTCGCCTGGGAACGAGCTGTTGCTAGAACAACAGAACAAGAAAAGGGTATGATTGCATCACATAGATTTCCGATGTACAAACCTAAGAAAGATATTGTTGACTTGGATTACATTACAAAGTATTTTATTACAAAACGCGGTCAAAATGTTTTGATGTTAGCGTCACCAGGTGGAGCTGGTAGAAACAAAACGTTGGGACAAAAAGAATTTGCAAAAAGTGTCGTGAAATTGCCATCTATTCCAGAGCAGCAAAAGATAGCAGATTTTTTATTGAATATTGACAAAATAATCAGCAATTATGAAGATATGATAGAAGCCTGGGAAGGTCGAAAAAAAAGTGTAATGCAGAAGTTGTTTGATCAGAAGGTAAGATTTAAGGCTGATGATGGAAGTGATTTTCCAAAGTGGAGAAAAAAGAAATTTTTAGAGGTTTTTGAGTTTTTAAATAATAGTACGTTTTCTCGTGAGTGTTTAAATTATGAAAGTGGTAATATAAAATATATTCATTATGGAGATATTCTTATCAAATTTGGAGCTATGATTGATGTGCTGAATGCAAATGTGCCATATGTAAATGAAAATTTAAATTGTGAAAAATATGCAATGTTAACTGATGGAGATATTGTAATTGCAGATACGGCGGAAGATGATACTGTCGGAAAAACTGTTGAAATTATAAATAAAAATGGTAAAAAAACAATTTCCGGCTTGCATACAATTGCGTGCCATCCAAAAGAAAAGTTTGCATCAAAATATCTTGGATACTTTATGAATTCGAATGAATATCATAATCAGTTGCGTCCATATATGCAAGGAATAAAGGTTACATCAATAAGTAAATCTAATATTGCACTGACAAATATTTTGATTCCATGTTTTGATGAACAACAGAAAATAGCAGAGTGTTTAACAGTAATAGATGATGTCATTAATAATTACAAAGAAACATTAACTGCATGGAAAGAGCTGAAAAAGGGTTTGATGCAGCAGATGTTTATATAGAGAATAGGGAGAATAAAAGATTTATATAATAAAATGTACTGATTGGAGGAAAGGAAAATGGAATGGACAAAATTTAATACTCATGGGGAATCGTCTAATCATGCATTTGAAGTTATGTGTAATATTCTTTTTGAAACATGGTGTAAAAAGGAATACCAAGAAGAACTGAAATATTTTTCTTTTGTAAATGGAAGCGGCGGAGATGGTGGACTAGAATCTTATGGGGTTTTAAAATCAGGAGATGTCATTGGAGTTCAGGCGAAGTGGTTTCCTGATAAAATGGAGAGTGCACAGCTTGCTCAAATTAAGAAATCATTTAATACAGCAGTAAAAGTGAGATCGGAAATAAAGAGATATATTGTTTGTATTCCAAGAGATCTGACCTCTAAAAAAATAACCAGTGGTGATAAAATAGCGAAAAATACAGAGGAAAGTAAGTGGTTGGAGTTGGTGGACCAATTAAAAGATACAAATCCATCTGTAAGTGTAGAATTGTGGGATGAAACCACAATCCAAGAGAAATTAATGCAGCCAGAGGAAAGGGGATGCTATAAATATTGGTTTGAAAATACAGCAGTGTTTGAAGAAGAAATTATAGATTCGTACAAGAAGGCGGTTAATGGTTGGGCAAGAACAAAATATATTCCAGATATATATTCTACAGGACATATTCATGAAAAACTGGAAGAATTTACAGGAAATTATGCTGTAGTAGAGAAAAGATATAGAGAAATACTGCGAGTGGAAGATAACTTGAAGAAACTCAAAAAAGCATATGAAGATATATTAGAACTAGAGTTTCCAGAAAAAGAGAAAATACTTGCTGAAAAAATTAGTTTGGATATTAAGAAATTGTCTGAATGGATAAGTCAATTTGAAAGTATCAAGTTGGTAGCAAAGGCAGGAAGTAATATTAGGGAAGATTTTCTACGAAAACGAATTGATTTGAATTGTACAGAAATAGAGTTAAAAGAGAACTCTATGTATTTTCAGCATTATTTTCACTTTGCATCTGCGATTGAAGTTTTAAAAAGTATTGAAATAGATTTTTTTATGTGTGCTCAAAGATTAAAGGATACAATTGACAATTGGATGGTTTTCTTGGGGGATCAAGGGACTGGAAAAACAGCAGGGATTCTTGCTGAGACAAGCGTAATGCTACAACAGAAAACACATTTACCGATATTGGTACATGCAAAAGATTTTTCTGTGGGAGATACTTGGCTATCAATTTTATTAAAAACGCTTGGAATGTCAAGTAAATGGGATGAGCGAGAATTATTTAGGGCATTAGAAAATGCGGCACTATTGAGAAAACGAAGGGAAGAGAATAATAAAGGCATAACTATACAGCCGAAATGTTTAATTTGTGTAGATGGATTAGATGAAGCTACTTCATGGGATTTTTGGCAAGAACGAATAAATGAAGTAAAGGTTTATGAGAAGGACTTTAGTGGTATAAAATTTGTCTTTTTATCACGTCCTTATGTATTTAAAAGATACAAAGAGTTAAAATATCGGGATGCCTTTTTTTATATACCGAGTCATGGCGATGTATCAGTGGCACAAATTTTTGATCAATATATTGAGTATTATAATGTAAATTTGGATGGAAATATCTGGATCAGGAATATGTTGAAAACGCCAATGGCGTTAAAACTATTCTGTGATAGATATAGAAACACAAAAATAGGTCTCTTGTCTAAAAATTCAATGGTAATAACGAATTTGTTCAAAGAAAAAATAAACAGTATAGAAGATATATATAGAAAATCAGGAAAAGAAACCGATAGTCAAAGCATGGTTAGAACGGTACTTGTGTGTGTTGCTACTATGCTTGCGGATAAAAAGGAAATTTTGTATGAGGATATTTATAATCAATGCAAAGAACCGGTCAAGTCTCATTTAGAGGAAATTTTGAAATTTGTTGAAGAAGAAGGTTTTGTAAGTTCTAGTTTGAAACAGCAAGATGAATTTAGTGAGTGCGAAACAGTATATTCATGGGGAATGCAGCCAGCATTTGATTATCTTATGGCAAGAAAGATATTTAATGCAGTTAAAGAGAGCAAAGAAGTTGAAATACATTATACGAATGGAATCTATCAAATGCTTTCACTTGTTTTATTAGAAGAAGGCAATTTGATTTCAGAATATTCAAATATTAAATTGGATAAAGATACAATATTTGATTTGAATTGCTATGCATTGAATAGTACATCAATTGAAGTTGCAGAAAAATATCAAGATGATGTGAAACAATGGATGAACCAGTCTGTGAATAACTTTAGAATGATTTTTAATAAAGTTATATTGCCATCAAGCGATAACTGTCAACATCCATTGGGAAGTAAAATACTTGATGAGTTCTTAAGAGGATTTGAAAAACCTGCACAGAGAGATATTTGGTGGTCTATACCGGCTGGCTTGCAGAATGAATTGGAGACTGCATGGGGGACTTATATAGAAATTGACACTAATAGCGTGAAGTTAATAAGTGATGAAGAATATTGGGGAAGACCAATGATTTTAGCTTGGAATCTTTCTTGCGTAGACAATAGAATAAGGTATGAATGTAGACAAAAGCTTATAGAATGGGGAATAAATAATCCAGATGAATTTCTAAAGCTTCTGATTTACTGTGCTGATATTAATGATGAGCAGATTATAGAAGATCTTTTTTCGATTGCATATGGAATTGCATTAGGAAAGAATGTAAAAGATGAATATTTGAAAACACTGTCGATTTGGATCATGAAGAATGTATTTTCAAGTATAGGCTTAGTAACATATGAAAATATTGTAGTGAGATATTACTGTAGAGGAATAGTAAAAAGGGCAATTGATAAAGATCTTTACAAAAAAGAGGCAGAAAGTCAAATTATGCCTCCGTATCAGTATCAGATGGAAATTATGCCGGCATGCCAAGTAGCTTTTAAGGCAGAAAAAATGTCTGGCTATGGACCTATAAATTATGATTTTTCAAGGTATGTTCTGTGTGATGAGTTAAACAAATTTTTTGAAATTGATCATAAAACACAAGAATATTTTCGGGAAACACAAGAGTTTATAGAGGAATATCGGAAAAAATATAATTTAGAGACGTTAAAATGGGATGGATTGCTCGTATCAGTTGTGTATCAGTATTTAATAGAACATGGTTGGGAACAAAAGCTTTTTGGAGAATATAGAAACAAGAGAAATATAGGTGTAGATATTGCTATTAAACAACGTTTTTACCAGGCCACACATGGCAGGCAGTCAAGTGTTATGACGATTGCTGAAAAGTATGTATGGTGTGCAAAACATCGTGTAGAAGTAATATTGGCAAATAAAATCCCGATTCAAGAAGATAATGAAAGTAGGATGTATGTCAAAGACTATGCGGTTTTAGATAGTTTTGTTAATACGTACCAAGATTATATTGGCGCGAAGAAAAGGGAACAGAAAAGTAGCTGGCTTAACACTGACCAAATGGTATGCTGTGATGTTGAGGAATATTCTGTAGAAAGCATCGAGGCATGGATGAAGCAAGGTGATGTTCCTGATTTTTCAAAGTGGATTGAAAATAATGACGAGATGTTGATTTACGGTTCTACCAGTCTTGAGAATGAGCAGAGAGGGATAGATGAATCTGTTTGGATCTCATCAGGTATTGTGAAGAGGGAGAAATTAGAACAGTTTATAAAGGCGCTGAATATTTATTCGGAAGGTAGACAGGAACTATTTGATGTGACAGGATTTCATGCTCATCAGGCTGGTGGATATTATTGTACGCCACAGGAAGCTTGCACAGTTCGAAAAGATAAAGAAGTGGAAAGTAATATTTTTATCGAAACAGATGATAATGTTATAAAGGTAGATAAGATGGTTGATTCGTGTAATGTGGAAGATGTAGAAGAGACAGAAAAAAGTTTTTATCTTCCGAGTAGAATGATTAGAACATTGACAGGAATTACATATGGTGATGGATATGAATACTCAAATTCTCGGGGAGAAATAATTGGAAGATATGCGGACATAAAAGAAGGATGGAGAAATTATCAGGAATATCTATTAATGAAGTCTGAAATTCTGATGTCTGCACTTGAAAAGAATCAGTATGAGATTTTTTGGCTGTTTGAGGTATTTCGGTCACCATCTTATAAGGCATATGAACGTTTCGACAATGGAATTATGCATGATACAGACAGGAATTTTGTGGTTTGGATGAAAGAAGGGGAGTATAAATTCATGGAACTTCAGAGCATTGAATCGCCACAAAAAGAAATGGACAAAATGTTGTCATCGAAATTTAATTACCTGTTACCGAAAGAGGATTTTTAGCAACTTAAGATGGTAAAAAGAGGAGTTTAAATAAAAAAGAAACGAGCAACCCGATTGAGCCCTGAGGCTGTACACGACACAAAACCCATTTCTTTTATATTATAAAAAAGATAATTTGAAAAATAGTCAAGAAAAATTTGGACAGACTTTATTTGAAGAATGACTATGAGGAGAAAAGAATTCATGGATATGAAAATCATAAAAAGAGAAAAACGTTTATGCACATGCTGCATGGAAGAACATGAAGTGAAGACGGTTCTTGTTGAAGAAAAGATGACGTTTAAGAATGTAAAAATTGTTTATGAGGCAACCTATTTTTGGTGTGATGCGGCTGACGTATTCTATATGGATGAGGAACAGATGCAGAAAAATTATTTGAATCAGAAAGCGGCATACCAGAAAATCATAAACGGTTCAGTAGATGAGAAAATCTGAGTTAGAAGTACGGTTTGGATATAAGCTGAAGGATTGGGTACATAGAGATCTATTGAGTGAATGAAAAGAAAAAGCGGATGGAGTGATCCATCCACTGCTGTTAAACGATTGTTTTTATTGGACAATCTTGAAAAACAGTCAAGAAAAATATATTGACATAAAAATGGAATTTATCCATAATAGTAATCAGGAAAAGCGTGCTTTTCAAGTGGGCTAACACTAAAATCTGATATGCTTGCCAATCACGTGATTGACCGTTGGCGGACAACACGAAAATCCGATATGTTTCCCAGCAGTTTGCTGGTCGTTGGCAGATAACACTAAAATTAGCCGTAAAGAGAGAGTATGTAATACACTGGTGTTATTGCTCTCTCTTTAAATTTATATGGACAATGAGTCAGTTTGAGTAAAAGATAGAAAAGTTCAATTTCTCATGCATTTTTCAAAAACTGTGATATAATAACCTCATAATGAAAAGTAAAATTCCGCCTATTTTTCTACATTGTAGGCGGCAATTTTACACCTGCCAGTTAGTGAATCCTAATAAAAGTAAGATGGAGGTACCCGCCCATGATGGAATACACCAGCAAATATTGGAACATGCTGACTCCTTTAATAAAGAAAAGTCTGCTAAAACGCTACGGAAAAGAGGAGACCGCAGAGCTTCTCCGCAAGACCAACCAGATCTACCGCGACATGCTTCGCCGCGCCGATGATATCGGAAAGGACAACCCGATGGCGTCGAATCTCTATGAAGGCCTCATTTTTCTTGCGCTCTGGGATGCGTCGGACAGACAGATTTCTGTGGATGAACTGCGTACAATCTCAGAGGAGATGATGGCCTTCCCGCTTCTGAAAGCCATGGGCCTGATGATTAATGCGAATAAGAAGAGCGGCATGGCGCGGATTGCGAAGATGATGCATAAGGATGCCGCCTGGCTGGAAGCACATCCGCAGTATAAGGCGTATTCGTGGGATTTTCATTTTGATGAGACGAAGCATCAGGACGGTTTTTATTACCACTTCACCCAATGTCCCCTGAACACCTTCGCCCGAAAAGAGGGCTATCTGGAAGTGCTGCCGATTATGTGCGACATTGATTACAAGACAGCAGCCCTGATGCACGCGAAGCTCTACCGTGACCATACGCTGGCAGGCGGCGGTGAGGTCTGTGATTACTGGTTCGTGGGGGACAAGGTGGAAAATCCGAAATAAAACAAGACCGGACCGGAACTGCCGAGACGATGCTGCAGTGCTTCTACGCCCGCGCCATGCACAGCAGAAATCCGAAAAACAAGTTCCGCGACACCAAAGCAGAAGAGCTGATTGACCGCATCGACTATGATTTCAGCAATGCGAAAAAGGACACAGCAATGAGCGGCGGAATCGTAGCGCGGAGTGTTGTGTTTGATGAGCTGGTCAGCGACTTTATCCGAAAGAACCCGGATTGTACCGTCGTCAACATCGCCTGTGGTCTGGACACACGGTTTTACCGCATGGATAATGGAAAAATTACCTGGTACAATCTCGATCTGCCGGAGACGATTGAGGTGCGCGATTCCATCTATCAGGAATCCGGTCGTGTTTCCACGATTGCGTGTTCCGTGCTCGACCCGGCATGGGCCGATCAGGTAAAAGTGCGGGGCAAAATGCTTTTCATTATCGAAGGTCTGACCATGTACATGAAAGCGGATGAGGTCAGAATGATGCTCGCCATCATCCGCGATCATTTCGACAATGCCTACGTCTGCATGGAAACGCTGTGCCCGTACTTTGTAAAGAAAGAAAACATCGAAAAATCTATTCAGGCGACGGGCGCGACGTTTACCTGGGGTGCGAACAGCTTTGCAGACCTGGGCGACATTGCCGCCGGTTTCCGAAAAGTAAAAGACGACAACATCGCCCGCGGTATGGAAACGCTGAATCCCATTTACAAGCTGGTGATGTGGATGCCGATCATCCACAAATTCGCAGAGAAAATTCTGGTGTTTGAAAAAGCGTAAGAAAAGAAATGAAAAGAAATGAAAAGAAATGAAAAGAAATGAAAAGAAACAGGCAGCCCGGCAGCGGAAAAGCTCAAAAAGCTTCCGTGCAGGGAACCTGTTTTTTGTTTGTGCAGGAAATTAACAAATCATTCATCCGGCCACACAAAATGTGCATTCCCCGCTTCAAGGCCGTCAATCAGAATATTCTGCCCCGTGCAGAAGCGGTTCGTCACGGTCATAAAATACGCCCAGTCCGCTGTTTCCTCGACGGTCATCCACCGTTTCAGCGGCGTCAGATCCATGATCTGATCCCAGAGTTTTTGGTCTTCTGTGACAGGCAGATTCAACTCGGTCAGTACGCCGCCGAAATCAAGGCTGTTGCACGTTCCGCCGTACGGTGCAATGCGGAGTGCCACATTTTTTGTGTAGGCGAGCACACCGCCCTTGCTTGCCGTGTATTCCGGAAACTCAGCTCCGGTATGGCCGCTGGCCGAGCCGATCATAAGGACGGCGCGGATATTGTCATGAATTCCGTACGCCTCCGTGATTGCGATGGTTCCCTTCAAATTGATATCAATATCATCCTCGTTCTGCACACCCGCGTTGTTGATGACAATATCAAAAGGCGCAAGTGCCGGATACTGTTCTCTGGCGCGGATATCAAGGCAGAAATGGGTATACGACTCCTGTCTGATCGAAGCTTCCTTTCGGTCAAATCCGGTAACGTCAAAGCCTTCTTTTAAAAATTTCTCCGCAATCGCCTTTCCGATTCCGGAGCTGGTTCCTGTAATAAGTACACGCATACGATAACCTCCCGATGAAATATTACCCTCATTATACCGCAAACACAGCATGCGATCCAGAAGAAACGAAAAAGAATGCAGGAAAAGAAAATGTTACGGGAAAAATCACTGTATAAAACAAAAGAGTCTCCCAAACTGCAACAAATAATTGACAGATTTTAGGAGAAGGAGTAGAGTTTTTGAAAGGGGGATTATCCCTGCAAAGAGTGAAAACAAAAGAGGTGCAAATATGCTGAAAGTAGACAATCTTACCTTTGAAGTAAACGAAGAGGGAAGAAAACGCTGCCTCGTCAACCACATCAGTTTTGAGGTAAAGGACGGGGAAATGCTGGTGATTACCGGACCGAACGGCGGCGGAAAATCAACGCTGGCCAAAGTGCTTGCAGGAATTGAGGACGCCAATGGCGGAGAAATCTTCCTGGATGAGGAAAATATTACCGGTTATGATATTGACCACCGTGCAAACGCCGGCATCGGCTATGCATTCCAGCAGCCGCCGCGTTTTAAAGGAATGACGGTGAAAAAAATGCTGTCGCTGGCAGCCGGAAAAGAACTGACGGAAGCCGAGAGCTGTAAACTCCTCTCCGCTGTCGGACTCTGCTCTGCCGATTACCTGAACCGCCAGATGGACGGTACGCTCTCGGGAGGAGAGATGAAGCGTCTGGAGATCGCAACGGTTCTTGCAAAACCGCATAAGGTCAGCATTTTCGATGAGCCGGAGGCCGGCATTGACCTGTGGAGCTTTTCCATGCTGATCAAACGGTTTGAAGAAATCCACAAAGAGAAGAAAGAATGTCTGATCCTCATTTCCCATCAGGAACGCATTATCCAGATGGCAGACAAGATCATGGTGATCGAGGACGGCCAGGTGAAAGAATACGGTACAAAGGAAGACGTACTGCCGACCCTGTTCCAGCAGAAAACAGGCCGGATGTGCGGCCAGGAAGGAGGCACATGCTGATGGTACAGGTAGATGAGACAACCCAGGGCGTATTAAATCAGATCAGCGAGGGATTTGAGCAGAAAGGGGCATACAATCTCCGCCAGAACGGCATTCCGCTCTGCCACGGTGACAGTGAACATATCAAAATCCGCAAAAAAGAGGATAAGCCGGGCATTGATATTTTGATTGACGGCGAGACAAAAGGCGAAAAAGTATTTATCCCGGTTGTCGTCAGCGTTTCCGGTATGACGGATCTTGTTTACAATGATTTCTACGTTGCGGACGGCGCCGATGTTACGATTGTAGCGGGCTGCGGTATCCACAACGGCGGCTGCAACGACAGCCGGCACGACGGTATCCATACGTTCCATGTAGGAAAAAATGCCAACGTGCGCTACGAGGAAAAGCATTACGGAGAGGGAAACGGAACGGGACAGCGGATTCTGAACCCGGTGACAAATATTGAAATCGGAGAAAATTCCGTTTTTACGCTGGATACCGTACAGATTAAGGGCGTTGACTCAACAATTCGTACGACGAATGTTGTGATGGATGCAAACTCCAAACTGTTCGTGCTCGAACGTCTGATGACAGACGGTGACCAGAAGGCAGAGTCGGATATTGAAGTATGTATGAACGGAAGCGGTTCTTCCGCACAGATTATTTCACGTTCTGTCGGAAAGGGCAATTCCTCCCAGGTCTTCCATCCGAAGGCAGTCGGCAAAAACAAATGCCACGCCCATATCCAGTGCGATTCTATCATCATGGATCACGCCCAGGTCGGATCTATTCCGGAGATCCAGGCAAAGCATGTGGATGCGGCAATCATCCACGAGGCGGCGATCGGACGGATCAATGACGAGCAGCTGTTGAAACTCAGAACGCTCGGCATGACGGAAGCGGAGGCGGAAAACGTCATTATTGAAAACTTCCTGAGCTGAAGAAAAAAAGGAAACAAGAGAACAAAAAAGAGGCATTTCCAGTCTGCATAGATGGAGATTCCTCTTTTTGTGCATTTTTCACAAAAGCAGGTAGTAAATTTTACTAAAATAAAAAGTAAAATATTTTGACTTTTAACATATGATAAATTTGTACTGTTGAAAAAAGGAAAGATACAAGATAGAGAAATGGGGAAAGCGAAAATGGGTATTGTGATCAATCATTCCGAAAATATTTTCCTGCCGCAGATGATCATTCCGAAGCCGGAGATGGAAGAAAAGGTGGAAGCGTTTGTGAAAAACGGCGGAACCGTAATCGTGACGTACCGCCACGCCGTGAAAGATGCGGACAACAACGTTCCGTTCGGCGAGACACTGCCGGTGCACTACAATGCGCTTGCGGGTCTGACCGTAGAAGAGATGGAGAGCCTGCAGGACTATGATGCATTCCCGGTTGTGGGAAGCGGCGTGTTCGAGGGCGTGGAAGGCACAGGCGGAATTTTCCGTGATATGATTCAGGTGCAGGATGCGGAAGTGCTGTTCCATTACGCGGATGCGTTCTATCTGGAATTCGCAGCCGTGACGAGAAAACAGACCGGCAGGGGAACTTTGTATTACGTGGGCTGCGGTCTGGAAGAGAAGATCACGAAGCTTCTGATGGAGCAGGTGATGCGGGACTGCCATTTCCAGATGGTGCCGTCCGAAGAGGGCCTTGAGATCGTGACGAGAGGAAACGAGAAGCAGAAGGTGACGATGTACATCAACCACAATGCAAAGGAAGTGACGTATGGGGATATGACACTGGCACCGTTTGCATGCAAGATTTTAGAAGCATAATATAAAAGAGTAAACGAGAGAAAAGGCGCGGCCGCCCGGAGCAAAAAACAGCTTCGGGCGGGCCGTGCCTTTTGCGTGATGACAAAAAAGATGCAAAAAGCGGAATTCTGTGTTGACAAGTGTCCGAAAAAAACTTGTAAATAAGACGCGAGTGTGCAAAAATAGACATAAAACAGATGCGGAGGCATCCTGAAAAAAAGAGGAGAACAACATGGAAAAACAGAAAAAGATAGCACTGATTAATGATCTGACAGGCTTTGGCCGGTGCTCGACGGCTGTGATGGCGCCGATCGTGTCGGCGCTGAGGATTCAGGCGGTGGCAGTTCCGACCGCAATTCTCTCAGCACACACGCAGTTTCCGACGTATTACTTTGATGATTATACTGACCGGATGAAGGATTACATTCAGACCTATAAGGATCTGAAGCTCGATTTCGATGCGATCTCGACCGGCTTCTTAGGATCGGAACAGCAGGTGGATATCGTGCTTGATTTTATCCGCCATTTTAAGACGGACCGCAACTTTGTCATCGTCGATCCGGTCATGGGAGACTATGGGAAGCTGTATCGGACGTACACGAAAGAGATGTGCGAAAAGATGAAAGAACTGGTTCACTACGCGGATATCATCACGCCGAACCTGACAGAACTCTGTACACTGCTCGATGCGCCGTATCCGAAGAACGGGGCTTCGATTGAGGAGCTGAAAGAAATGTGCGGAAAACTGGCGGAGCGGGGACCGAAACACATCGTGGTGACGGGTATCCACTTTAACCAGACGCAGATTGCCAACTTTATCTATAACAAAGGCGAAGACTTCCAGATTGTCATGGTAGACCGCATCGGCGGCGACCGGAGCGGTACGGGAGATGTCATTGCGGCAATTATCGCAGGCATGTATCTGAACGGCCACAGCCTGTACGAGTCGGTGAAAAAGGCGGCGGATTACGTATCGAAATGCATCCGCTACTGCGAAGAAAACGAAGTGCCGAGCTACTGGGGACTCTGCTTTGAAATGTTTATGAAGGACTTAACGGAGGAAGCGTAATGTATTTATATACTGTAACCGGAGCCGTCGGCGAGGAAGGGTATCTCGACCTTGCAAAGAGCGGCGATCTTACCGGAAAAAATGTCTATGTCAACATGACAAACAAATGCCCGTGCAGCTGTGTGTTCTGTCTGCGCCAGACGAAACAGCAGCAGGAGGGAAATACACTGTGGTTAAAAGAGGGCGAGCCATCCGTTGAGACGATGCTGGAGCTGTTCGCACAGTACGATCTGAACGTGATCAATGAACTGGTCTTCTGCGGCTTCGGAGAACCGCTTGAGCGGCTTGAGGATGTCTGCCGGGTGATCGATTCCTTAAAAGAAACGTATCCGAACCTGAAAGTGCGTCTGAATACGATCGGTCTTGCCAACCTGATCTATGGAAGAGATGTCACCCCGGAATTAAAGGGAAGATTTGATACCGTCTCGATCTCTTTAAACGCGCCGGATGAAAAAGAATTTCTGGAGCTCACACGGTCGAAATTCGGCATCCAGTCGTACGAGGCGATCAAGGAGTTTGCAGTACTTGCAAAACAGTATGTGCCGAATGTTGTGATGACCGTTGTCGAGAAAGTTATGCCGGAAGAAAAGATTCAGAAATGCCGGGAAATCTGCGATGAATTAGGTGTTACCCTTCGTGTCCGCCCGTTTGAAAATTAAAGTGTGCGGAACGGAATCTTTCGCTTGTGTTTCCAGAATATAACGCCTATAATGGGAAGGAAAAACAAAAGAGAGGGAGAGACGTATGAACGAGTCTAATGGAGTCATCCGCGATGCGAGAAAGCTCGGCATTCCTAAAATGCTGATTCTCGGATTGCAGCACATGTTTGCCATGTTCGGTGCAACCATTCTGGTGCCGATTCTGGTAAACAGCTACTTTGTAGACGCATGCGGCGAGGGGCCGTCCCGCGGTCTTACCGTATCCGTCACACTGTTCTGCGCCGGCTTTGGAACGCTGCTGTTCCATCTGTGCGCGAAATTTAAAGTACCGGCATTTCTTGGTTCTTCGTTTGCATTCTTAAGCGGTTTCGCCGCTGTTGCAAACCTGAATACCGGAAAATATGCCAGCATGAGTGTCAATGACAAGGCAGCCTATGCCTGCGGAGGTATTGTGGTAGCAGGTCTTCTGTACCTGATTTTTGCCTTGATCATCCGCATGGTCGGCGTCAAACGCGTGATGCGCTACCTGCCGCCGGTTGTCACAGGTCCGGTTATCATCTGCATTGGCCTCAGCCTTGCTGGTTCCGCCATTAATAATGCTTCGACGAACTGGTTCCTGGCACTGGTTGCGCTGGCAGTCATCATCATTTTCAACATCTGGGGAAAAGGAATGCTCAAAATCATTCCGATTCTGATGGGCGTTGTGATTGCCTACGCTGTGGCAGTTGTCCTGAATGCACTCGGCATCAAAAATCCGGACGGATCCGTGATCATCAACTTTGCGCCGGTTGCACAGGCAGGCATCGTCGGACTTCCGCCGCTGCAGCTCTGCAAATTCGATCTGACCAGCATTATGATCATGGCACCGATCGCGATCGCGACTATGATGGAGCATGTCGGCGATATGTCGGCGATCTCTGCAACTGTAGGAGAGAACTTCCTTTCTGATCCGGGCCTGCACAGAACCCTGCTCGGTGATGGTCTTGCAACCGCAATGGCAGGTTTCATCGGCGGACCGGCCAACACGACGTACGGCGAGAACACCGGCGTTCTGGAATTGAGCCGCGTACATGACCCGAGAGTCATCCGTATTGCCGCAGTCTTTGCGATTATCGTCAGCTTCATTCCGAAGGTATCGGCACTCATCAGCACCATGCCGTCCTCCATCATCGGAGGCGTCAGCTTCATGCTGTACGGTATGATTTCTGCCATCGGTGTGCGCAACGTGGTAGAGAATAAAGTAGACCTGACCAAATCGAGAAACCTGATCATTGCGGGCGTCATCTTTGTCTGCGGACTGGGCTTCAGCAACGGTCTCTCCTTTACGATCGGCGGAACGACCGTCACCCTGACTGCACTTGCCATTGCAGCCATCGCAGGAATCCTGCTGAACATGATTCTGCCGGGCAATGATTACGAATTCGGCGTAAACGAGTCCGGGGACGAGAACAGAGGAATCCACGCATAAAGAAACATGCAAAAGAAAATCCGTTTTTTCTGCATCTGTATTCTGCACAAAGGAATGTGCAGAAACAGAGGGGAAAAAGCGGATTTTCTTTGCGTTTCGGTACGGGCAAGTGTGTACTGGAGAGTAAGAAGATGTAAAGTTGGTAAAAAATGACACACGAAAGACCGAAAAAGGGGATGATGTGACAGGTCGTCGGATCCTTATATTACCTGGATCCAACGGTGATTCCGCGGCTGAAAAGTCTGCGAAGCGGTGACGATCCGGTGTTTTTGTTTGGTGTTTTATTTTACGCGCTCAAACGCAATCCGCGGAGAGTGGTTCAGCACGTAGATAATGCCGCGCCGTTCAAATCCGTTTTTCTGGATCAGATGCTGCATGATTTGATTGTCCGTATGCGTATCGACGCGCAGGTGCGGGATCTGTGTCCAGCAGTAATCGACGATATGGGAGAAAAATCCGTGGATTGTTCCGTCTGAGGCAACCTGGTGGATCGTGCCATACGGCGCATCGGAGAGCCAGGAGCCGTCGTCGATCTGCAGATACGTCGGATCCTCACCGATGATGAAGGCAAACGCGCCGTGCAGCGTGCCGTTTTCTTCCAGGACAAAAAGCTGTTTGTCACGGATTCTGTTGTGAATCAGCTCCTCCGGCGGAAAATGGTTTCCCCACTGATTCGGATTTCCGGTTTCCTGCATAAAAGAGCGGGCGTACGCATAGATTGACATGATCGAAGTAAAATCCTCCGGGACGGCAAGTCGTATCATGATAAAAATTCTCCTTTTAGTTCAAAATAAGCAGTTTTATTGTAGCACAGCGGACGGTGAAGCACAAGAAAGAGAAAACAGGATTTGACTTTTTGAAAAATCCCATGTACAATGCGGTTAGTTGTAACTAACTAAAGCAGCCAAAACCACAACAAAACGATTTCTGCCGGTCCTGGATGGGCCGGTTCCGCATCAAATTGTCAGAAAGGAAAGAATATGAAACAAAATCGAAAACGAAAAGAGACGGCGGGCATGAATTTTCTCCGCTATCTCGGCCCGGGACTTCTTGTCACGGTCGGTTTTATCGACCCGGGAAACTGGGCATCCAACATTGCCGCCGGATCGGGTTACGGCTACGAGCTTCTGTGGATGGTCACCCTGTCCACGATCATGCTGATTTTTCTGCAGCACAATGCGGCGCATCTCGGCATTGCCACGGGAAAGTGCCTCTCGGAGGCGGCGAGCCTCTATCTGCCTGCGTGGCTGAAAAACACGATTCTTGCGACGGCGATGATGGCAGCGGTGGCGACCGCAATGGCGGAGATCCTCGGCGGTGCGATTGCGCTCCAGATGCTGTTCGGCATTCCGATCAAGCTCGGCAGCATGATGATTCTCGTGCTGGTTCTGATCTGTGAGTTTACAAGTGCTTACAAACGGATTGAAAAACTGATCATTGTGTTTGTCTCGCTGATCGGCTTTTCGTTCCTCTTTGAGGTCTGGATCGCCGATATCGACTGGGCGCAGGCGGCTGTCGGCTGGGTAAAACCGTCGTTTCCAGAGCACTCAATTCCGGTCATCTTAAGCGTCCTCGGTGCGGTCGTCATGCCGCACAACCTGTTTCTCCACTCGGAAATTATTCAGAGCCGCCAGTGGAATCTTGAGGATGATGAGGTGATTGCGCGCCAGTTAAAGTATGAGTTCAAAGACACCCTGTTTTCCATGATCATCGGATGGGCCATCAACAGTGCAATGATCCTGATGGCGGCCGCAACGTTTTTCCAGCCGCAGAATGCAAAGCAGGTGGATGACCTCGCAACGGCGGGAAAGATGCTGACACCGCTCCTTGGAAATGCCGCATCGGTGATTTTTGCAGCAGCGCTTCTGCTCGCCGGAATTTCATCGAGCATCACCGCGGGAATGGCGGGCGGAACGATTTTTTCGGGGATTTTTAACAAGCCGTATGAGATCAAGAGTAAGGAGACACGCTGGGGAATCCTTCTTACCATGATCCCGGCCGCAGCGGTCATTCTTCTGATTGATTCCCCGTTCCAGGGCCTTCTCTATTCACAGATGTTCCTTGGAATGCAGCTCCCGATTACGGTATTTACGCAGATTTATCTGACGTCCTCGAAAAAAGTCATGGGAAAATACGCGAACAGTCTGCGGCTGAAAATTGCCCTGTTTGCGATTGCGGTGATTGTGACACTGCTGAATATCGCGCTGCTGTTTGTGCAGTAAAAAGAATGAGAAATAAAAAAAGGAAGTCCGCTGCGCTGATCCCTGAAAAAGAGACCGGCGCAGCGGACTTCTTCTATTATAATATGCTCTCCATGCAGGCATCGACAAAGTCCTGCAGAAGCGGAGAGAGTTTCCGCCCCTTTTTCCAGATCACGGCGATCTGCGTTTCCAGGTCGCTTTCTGCGAGCGGCTGGATGCGGAGCCCCTGGCAGAGAGAGCTCATGGACTGCGGGAAAATGGCAGTGGCAAGGCCTTCCTTTGCCCAGAGCATCGCGCCGCGGGGATCGTCGCAGACGCAGAAAAGATCGGGCTCCATGCCGCGCGAGTGGAACGCATCCATGATGAGCGCCTCATACCGGCGGTAGATGATGAGCGGAATATTCAAAAGATCCGAGAGCTTTAGCGATCCGTTCTTCTCGGGAAGCATATCTTTTGAAGAAACGGCAATCATAGGTTCAGAGCTTAAAATTTTATAGTCGACATCGTCGAGCCGCAGCGGCGTGCGGGCGATGGAAATGTCGATGATGCCGTCCATCAGATAGCGGTACAGCGTGTAGGTGATGCCGTCGTGCACCTCGAAGTTGACATCGGGATTGCGGCGGGAAAAAAGCGAGACGCACGGCATGATCGTCGCAACGGTGGTCGGTGTGATGCCGAGGCGCAGAACCCGCTTTTTGCCGACCTTTGCGACCTCAAGCTCCGTCGATTTCACGTACTCGAGCAGGTTGGCGGAGCGGTCGTACAGCAGTTTTCCGGCTTCGGTCAGGCGGACGCCCTGGCGGGTGCGTTCAAATAAAGTGACATTCAGTTCGGCTTCCAGCTGCTTTAACTGATAACTGAGCGGCGGCTGGGACATATTGAGGCGGCGGGCGGCCTCGTGAATGCTTTCGGTTTCGGCGATGACGCGGAAATATTCAAGCTGGCGCAGTTCCATAAGAGACTTCCTTTCGTGAAATTATCTATGATATTAAAATTGTATCACTAAGCTATAAAAACAATACTATTCGTATTAATCATATGAGATTATACTGTCAATGTCAAGAAACAAAGAAATGGAGAGTGAAAAAGAAGATGAAAAGTCTTGGAGTCTACTTGAAGCACTACAAAAAAGAGAGCATCATCGCTCCTTTGTTCAAGCTTCTGGAAGTCGTATTCGACCTTCTGGTGCCGATGGTTGTTGCCCAGATCATCGATGTGGGTATCGCAGGCAATAACCGTCCGTACATCGTCAGCCGTTTTGGAATCCTCGTTCTGATGGCGGCAGTCGGACTTTGCTGCAGCTTCACCGCGCAGTATTTCGCGGCAAAAGCGAGCGTCGGCTGTGCAACCGAGCTTCGCCAGGCGGTCTTTGATCACATCCAGGCTCTGTCCTTTACGGAGCTGGATACCATTGGAACCGATACGCTGATCACCCGTCTGATCAACGATATCAACCAGGTGCAGAACGGAATCAACATGGGTCTGCGTCTGCTGCTGCGGAGTCCGTTTATCGTATTCGGTTCCGTTGTGATGGCATTTACCGTCAACGTAAAATGTGCCATCGTATTCCTGGTTACTATTCCGATCCTATTCGTTGCCGTATTCGGCATTATGCTGGTCAGCATCCCGCTGTTCAAAAAGGTACAGGCGGCACTCGACCGCGTCACCGGAATGACAAGAGAAAATCTGAACGGTGTCCGTGTCATCCGTGCGTTCTGCCGTGAGGAGCAGTCTGTTGCCGATTTCGAAAAGAGCAACGATGAGCTGACTTGTCTGAACGAGTTTGTCGGAAAAATTTCCGCACTGTTAAATCCGCTGACCTATGTCCTCATCAACATCGCAGCCGTTGTCCTGATCTGGCAGGCAGGCCTTCAGGTTAACATCGGCAGTATGCAGCAGGGACAGGTTGTCGCACTTTACAACTACATGCTGCAGATCATCGTGGAACTGATCAAACTGGCATCGCTCATCATCACCTTAAACAAATCCGTTGCCTGTGCAGAGCGTGTCTCCGGCGTACTGGCGGTTCCGACAACCATGAACTACCCGGCAAAAGGCGGCGCTGCAAAGAAAGTAACTGGCGATGCAGCTGTTACATTTAAAAATGTCAGCTTCACCTATGCAGGAGCCGGCGCAGAGAGCTTATCGGATATCAGCTTTACCGCAAAACGCGGACAGACCATCGGAATCATCGGCGGTACCGGAAGCGGAAAATCGACGCTGGTCAGCCTGATTTCCCGTTTCTACGATGCGACCAGCGGTGACGTCATGGTAGACGGCGAGAATGTAAAGAATTACACGAAAGAAGAGCTCTGCAATAAAGTCGGTGTTGTTCAGCAGAGAGCAGTGCTCTTTAAAGGCAGCATCCGCGACAATATGAGGTGGGGCAAAGAGGACGCCACCGATGCAGAAATCTGGGAGGCGCTCACCACAGCCCAGGCGAAAGAAGTCGTAGAAGGCAAACAGGATCAGCTCGATTTTATGCTGGAGCAGAATGGAAAGAACCTCTCCGGCGGACAGAAACAGCGTCTTTCTATTGCGCGTGCGCTGGTAAAAAAACCGGAAATCCTGATTCTGGACGACAGCTCGAGTGCGCTTGACTTTGCAACGGATGCAAAACTCCGCAAAGCCGTCCACAATCTCGAAGGAAACACGACAACCTTCCTCGTATCCCAGCGAATCGCCGGCATCCGTCAGGCAGACCAGATCCTCGTTCTTGGAAATGGTACGCTCGAAGGAAACGGCACACACGACGAGCTGATGAAAACCTGCGAGGTTTACCGCGAGATTTACTTCTCCCAGTTCCCGGAAGAGCGTGCAGCTTATAACAACGAAAGCGGGGTGATCGCATGAAAAAGACAGAAAACAAGTCCGGAAAAAGCGGCATGCAGGTCATGAAAAAGCTGATGGCGTTTATCGGAAATTATAAAATTTTCTTAGGCCTTAGTATTGTCCTGGCTGCGGTTACCGTTATTTTACAGCTTTATATTCCGATCCTGTTCGGCGATGCGATCGATGAGGTCGTTGCAGCCCACCAGGTCAATTTCCCGGAGATGTGGTTCTATCTGAAACGAATCGTATTCTTTACCCTCGTTTCCGCACTTTCCGCATGGATCATGAACCTGATCAACAACCGTATGACGTACCGCATCGTGCGCGACCTTCGTTCCCAGGCGATCCGTCATATCCAGGTGCTGCCGCTGTCCTATCTGGATCAGCACAGCTCCGGAGACATCGTAAGCCGTGTTATCGCAGATACCGATATCTTATCGGACGGTCTTCTGCTTGGCTTTACGCAGCTGTTCTCCGGCATCGTAACCATTATTGTGACACTGTTTTTCATGTTCTCGAAGAACGTATGGATCACCCTTCTTGTGATCTGCCTGACACCTCTGAGCTTCTTCGTGGCAAAATTTATTTCCGGCCGCTCGTTCAAAATGTTCCAGAAACAGAGTGAGACGAGAGGAAAACAGACCGCACTCATCGATGAGATGATCGGAAACCAGAAAGTAGTCAAAGCGTTCGGCTATGAGGAAAAAGCTTCCGAGCGTTTTGCAGAGATCAACAAAGATCTGCAGAAATACAGCCAGCAGGCCGTGTTCTACAGTTCCTTAACGAACCCGTCCACCCGTTTTGTCAACAACGTGATCTATGCCGGTGTTGCCCTTGTGGGAGCTTTCATGATCCCGGGCGGCGCGCTGACCGTCGGCGGACTTTCTGTTCTGCTGTCGTACGCAAACCAGTATATGAAACCGTTCAATGATATCAGTTCCGTTATCACTGAGATGCAGAACGCGCTTGCCTGCGCAGGCCGTATCTTTGCTCTTCTGGAAGAGAAAGAGGAGAGTGCAGACCCGGCCGGAACGATCGATACCGTGACGGGAAATGTGACGATCGATGATGTAGCATTTAGTTATGACAAAGAGAAAAAACTGATCGAGAACTTTAATCTTGACGTACAGCCGGGCATGCGTGTTGCCATTGTCGGCCCGACCGGATGCGGAAAGACGACGTTTATCAACCTGCTGATGCGCTTCTATGATGTCGATGCCGGAAAGATCTGCATCGACGGAAAGCCGATCGACGAACTGTCCCGCCATGCGCTCCGCAGCTGCTTTGGTATGGTGCTGCAGGATACCTGGATCAAACAGGGAACCGTGCGCGACAACATCAGCTTCGGAAAGCCGGATGCGACGGAAGAGGAGATCATCAATGCGGCCAAAGAGGCACACAGCTGGGAGTTTATTAAGCGTCTGCCGAAGGGACTTGACACGGTTCTCAGCGAAGACAGCATCAGCCAGGGGCAGAAACAGCTTCTCTGTATCACCCGTGTCATGCTCTGCCTGCCGCCGATGCTGATCCTCGACGAGGCGACCTCCAGCATCGATACCCGTACCGAACTGCAGGTTCAGGAGGCGTTTGACAAGCTGATGCAGGGCAGAACGAGTTTCGTCGTTGCCCACCGTCTGTCCACGATCCGCAACGCTTCGCTGATCCTCGTCATGAAAGACGGAAAGATCATCGAGCAGGGACGCCATGAGGAGCTTCTTGAGAAGAAAGGCTTCTACTACAATCTGTACAACAGCCAGTTCCAGGCGTCATAAAAGATATTTGGAAAAGAGAACAGCAGATCTGTGCCGCGCATGCGATTTTGAGGCGTGCGCGCTCAGATCTGCTGATTTTTTATATGTTTTTGCAATATTCTGAAAAAAATACGGCATGGGGTATTGACGAATCCTATCACAGGTGCTATAGTTTTACAAAAATAAAAAAAGACGTAGAAGTTTTTAGAAAATGTGCGGAGAGCCTTTGGAAATTTAATTTTCGAAAGGTGCACGACCGAAGAAGTAAAACTTTCAGGTGCTGGTTCTCTTCTTAAAACAAGAACGGACGGGAGACGGCGAGGACTAAAAACGGAGTGGTCTCTGGAGAAGCTCTTGAAAAGAGTGCCGAAGGTGCAATGCAGCGATGCAGAATCTCTCAGGCAAAAGGACAGAGTCAAAAAAGATACAGAAGAAAAACAGCCGCGGAACAAAAAAAGCGGTGCGCAGAAACGAAAAAATTCCGGAAGCGCGGTTTTTTGCTGTATTTTTCAATCAGAGCCATGTTCTGCAGGAAAAATTCCGCAGGAGATGGTATTTTTTTTCTCAAAACGGTGCGGATGTGTGATCCACATCGTTCAGACCATACGTCGAATGGAAAGGGAGAAAAGAAAATGGATGCATTGAATCAGGCAATTGCGCAGATCAGTGATGTGCTCTGGAACAGCGTACTGCTGTTTCTGCTGGTAGGTACGGGAGTTTATTTCTCTGTTCGGACCCGCTTTGTACAGGTAAGAAAGTTTAAGACCGCGTGGAACCGCGTCTTCGGAGGTTTCTCGTTAAAGGGTAAGAAGGCCGGAAAAGACGGCATGACTTCCTTCCAGGCGCTTGCAACAGCGATCGCCGCACAGGTCGGAACCGGAAACATCGCAGGATGTGCGACCGCACTCGTATCCGGCGGCCCGGGAGCCATCTTCTGGATGTGGCTTGCTGCGTTCTTCGGCATGGCAACGATCTACGGTGAGGCGTATCTCGCACAGATCTCAAAACGCCGCGATGAGAGTGGAGAGGTCATCGGAGGACCGGTTTACTACATCACCCACGCGTTCAAGGGAACGTTTGGAAAAGCGCTGGCAGGCTTCTTTGCCGTAGCTGTTATCCTGGCACTTGGCTTTATGGGAAATATGGTACAGTCGAACTCCATCAGTGATGCGTTCTACACCGCATTTTCCGTACCGAAATGGGTGATGGGTGTGATTGTAGCCGTTCTCGCCGCATTCATTTTCATCGGAGGTATCTCCCGTATCGCATCCTTCACCGAAAAAGTTGTTCCGGTGATGGCAGCACTGTATCTTGTCGGAGCCCTTGTTGTTATTCTGATCAACATCCAGCATGTGCCGTCAGCGATTGCTTCGATCTTTATCTGTGCATTTCGTCCGGACGCCGTATTTGGTGCAGCAGCCGGTATTACCGTGCGGAAAGCCATGCGTTACGGTGTTGCCCGAGGCCTCTTCTCTAATGAAGCCGGTATGGGTTCCACCCCGCATGCCCATGCGATTGCCGATGTCGAGAACCCGGAGGATCAGGGTGAAGTAGCGATGATCGGTGTCTTTATTGATACCTTCGTTGTCCTGACCATGACCGCTCTCGTTATTCTTTCTTCCGGCGTTCTGGAAGAGATGATGAGTACCGGTGTTAAAGGAACCCCGGTCGCACAGGCGGCATTCCGAACCGGCCTCAAAGGCTTCGGACCGGCGTTCGTAGCGATCTGTCTTCTGTTCTTTGCATTCTCGACCATCGTCGGATGGTACTTTTTTGCAAGACAGAACGTACAGTATCTGTTCGGAAAGAAAGCAGTCGTTCCGTTCTCGCTGATCGTCGTTGTGTTCGTTTTCCTCGGCTCTCTGCTGAAAGTGGATCTCGTATGGAACCTGTCAGACCTCTTTAACGGCCTGATGGTAATTCCAAACCTCATGGCGTTGATCGTCCTCGCAGGAACCGTAGCAAAAGCGGCAAAAGGTGAAAAAGTAGAATTCTAATCATATATACAGAACGGGAAAAAGGAGGAAAGTCTGCTGATGCAGACTTTCCTTTTGCAATTATTCAGAGCCACATCTCGATTCCGCTGCGCTGCATCTCGATGTGGCTTCTCGCCATATAAAATTTCAAGAAGAACTGTTCGTTCATGCGAGCATGACTCACAGTTCTTCTTGAAATTTTGCATGGCTCTGAATAATTGCAAAAAGAAAGACCGGCAGGGGAGCTACCGGTCTTTCAAGGGGAGTATAAATAATTAATAAGGGGTTATTAATTGTAAAAAAATTTATGAAGGGTAAATTCTTTTACAAAATTGATTATAATACAGATAACGGGAAAAAGCAACATCGAAATTCAAAAGTTGGAAAAAATTACCACAATTTGGAAAGCAGTGGTCCGAAAGCAGGAAAAACACTGTATTTTTGGGCTTGCATTCCCCACTTTGGAACAGATACCGTGGAAAAACAGGGTTCTGGATGCATAATCTGCGCGGAAAAAGCGATACTAAAGGATGTCGCAGGACAAAAAAACATTCAGGAGGAAACAAGATTATGACCAGAAACAGCAAAAATGAATACAGCAAAAACGAGTACAGCAAAAACGGATACGAGAAAAGCGAATACAGCAAAAACCAGAAGAACAGCAGAGACTGCAATCATGTGAAAGACCGTGAGATGTCATCCTACGGTCAGCAGAACCGGGAGCAGGACGAGAAGGATGAGTATGAAAAATACTAAGTAAACCTTGGGATTCCGGCAGAAAAAGCCGGCGGAGGGTCCCATACGGACTCTGCCGCCGGTTTCTGCATACATATAAAACAGGAGAGAAAGTCAGATCCGGAGAGGGGGACCAGGATATGGCAGGCATGACACTGCTGGCGGCAGACCAGCTGGACTGGTACGTGGGAAAACCGTGGGCGATGATCATCGATGTGCGGAACCGGCGGGAATACGAAAAAGGGCATGTGAAAGGAGCGGTGAATCTTCCCTATGACCATCTGCTCGAACGGGTCTGTCTGCCGCGGGACAAAATTCTTGTGATCTGCTGTGAGCGGGGTGCCGCGAGCATGGCGGAGGGAAAGCGGCTGGCGGAGAACGGATACGAGGTCAAAACGGTCATCGGCGGAATGCATGCATACCGCGGACGACATCTGGTGGCGGGAGAAGAGCTGTAAGGGGGCGGCAATCCAACATTTCTTCTTGTCAAGCGGGAAAAGATACGGTAAGATGAAACAGAAAACAATACAAAACCAAACCACAAAACGAAAGAGAGATCACGATATGAAATACATGTTTGCATCTGATATTCACGGTTCTGCCTATTACTGCAGAAAAATGCTGGAAGCCTTCGAGGCAGAGGGCGCAAGCCGCCTGTTTCTGTTAGGCGACCTTCTCTATCACGGCCCGAGAAACGATCTTCCAAAAGAATACGCACCGAAACAGGTCATCGCCATGCTGAATGAGAAAAAACAGTACCTCACCAACGTGCGCGGAAACTGCGACGCAGAAGTAGATCAGATGGTACTGGAGTTCCCGGTGCTGGCAGATTACGGCATCCTGATCGAGGGAGGCCATACCTTCTATATGAGCCATGGCCACATCTACAATGAGCAGAATCTGCCGCCGCTGATGGATGGAGACATCTTCCTGTACGGCCATACCCACGTCCTGCGTGCCGAGAAAAAAGGCGCACACACCTTCCTGAACCCGGGTTCTGTATCTCTGCCGAAAGAGGGCAATATCCCGACCTATGCAATCCTCGAGGACGGCGTATTTACGATCAAAGGCTTTGACGGCACTGTCGTAAAACAGCTCACATTATAAGAGGGGACGGGAGAGTATGGAATTATATGAACTGATCGCCCCGTGCCATTTCGGCCTGGAGGCGGTGATGAAACGTGAAATCCTCGACCTCGGCTACGAAATCGAGCGCGTGGAGGATGGAAAAGTAACGTTTCTTGCAGATGCAGAGGGAATCGCCTACGCCAACCTGTTCCTTCGCACGACCGAGCGTATCCTGCTCAAAGTAGGACAGGTCCACGCCGAGACGTACGATGAACTCTTTGAAGCGACAAAAGCGCTCCCGTGGGAGAAATTTATCCCGAAAAACGGAAAGTTCTGGGTAACGAAGGCAAACTCCATCAAGAGTAAGCTCTTCAGCCCGTCCGATATCCAGTCGATCATGAAAAAAGCGATTGTCGAGCGATTGAAACAGGTCTACCACATGGAGTGGTTCCCGGAGGACGGTGCACAGTACCCGATCCGTGTTTCGATTTTAAAAGACGAGGTTACGATCGGACTCGATACCTCCGGCGTTTCCCTTCATAAGAGAGGCTACCGCAAGCTGACCGCGAAAGCGCCGATCACCGAGACCCTTGCCGCAGCACTTATCATGCTGACTCCGTGGAAGGGTGACCGGATTCTTGTCGATCCGTTCTGCGGAAGCGGTACGTTCCCGATCGAGGCGGCCATGATGGCGGCCGATATTGCACCGGGTCTCAACCGTTCTTTCCTTGCGGAGCAGTGGACGCACCTCGTGCCGAAAAAATGCTGGATGGATGCGGCGGAGGATGCACGCTACCGGATCCGGAACGATATTGAGACAGATATTCAGGGTTTTGATATCGACGGAGATGTCATCAAGAGTGCCAGAGAGAACGCAAAGCTGGCCGGTGTGGATCACCTGATCCATTTCCAGCAGCGTCCGGTTGCCGAGCTGTCGCACCCGAAAAAATACGGTTTTCTGATTACCAACCCGCCGTACGGTGAGCGCCTGGAGGACAAAAAAGATCTTCCGGCCCTGTATCAGACATTAGGAGAGCGGTACCGCGCTCTCGATTCCTGGTCGATGTATCTGATCACGAGCTACGAGGATGCCGAGCGGTATCTCGGCAAAAAGGCGGATAAAAACCGTAAAATTTACAATGGAATGCTGAAAACCTACTTTTACCAGTACGCGGGACCGAAGCCGCCGCGCCGGGAAAAAGAACAGAAATAATACAAATGGAGGAGCAATACCGAATGATTTTTGGCGTTGCTCCTTTTTGATAACAAAAATTAAAAGAAAAAAATTAGAAAAGTTTAATATTTCCTTGAAATCACTGCACTACTGTGCTAAACTGTCCTCATGCGAAATTTTTTCATCAAGCGGAGGAAACCATGAACGGACAGGAGATCAGAGACAGGCTGCTGCATTCCTACGAGAGGAGCTACGATATCGTAAAGCCGTCCGAAGTAAACGGCCATACATACGATGCCTGTGCAAGCTACCACGAGAGCGGCGCAAAATACGTGCTCTCAAAGAAAGCAGAGCTGTGGAGGATCAGCTGTCATGAGCATGCGTATTTTAAAGCGGTGGAAGAACTGAACGACCAGGACGTCGAAACATTTCTGACGGACCTGACAGAATGGATAGAGCCAAAGGTGGTTCGCGAGGGGAAGGAAGTACCGGATACCGACCACATGTACACGCTGGTCACCGGTATTTTTTTTGCGGACAAACCGGTTGCGGACAGCGTAAAGAAGAAAATCCGAAAATATAAGTATTATAAAAATTACCGGTTTTCTTTGAGAGGCTACTGTCAGGTGCGGCTGCTCGTCTTTGATGCGGCAGAACAGAAAGTGTTTGGAAACCGGGCGGCTTGGGAATTGGTAAAGGGATATGCTAAGATGTTCCGGTCTTAGTTATCTATAAATTTATTCTACCAAAAAGAGGGAGGAAAAAACAAATGAATAGTATTCTTGTACTGGTTGTCGGAATCGGCATTCTGATCGCCGGATACGTATTCTACGGAAAATGGCTTGCCGGGCAGTGGGGCGTTGATCCGAAACGGAAAACCCCTGCATTCACCGAGGAGGACGGTGTGGACTACGTTCCTGCCAAAGCTCCTGTCTTAATGGGACATCACTTCTCATCCATCGCAGGCGCAGGCCCGATCAACGGACCGATTCAGGCCGCTGTCTTTGGATGGGTTCCGGTTCTTTTATGGGTACTCATCGGCGGTATCTTCTTTGGAGGCGTTCATGATTACGGCGCACTGTTTGCATCCCTGCGCCACAAAGGACAGTCCATCGGCGAGGTTATCGCAGACACCATGGGAAGTAAAGCGAAAAAACTCTTTATCGTCTTCGCTTACCTGACCCTGATTCTTGTTGTTGCAGCCTTCGGTTCCATCGTTGCCAATACCTTCAAGGCAGCCTACACCGAGAGCGGCGCTGTCGATGTGGCAGCAAGTTCTGCAAATGCAACAACCGCTATGATTTCCATTCTGTTCATCGTACTCGCCGTTGTGTTCGGTTTCATGGTATACAGAAGAAATGTATCTCTTGGCGTTTCCACCATCGCAGGCGTTGTAGCCATTGTTGTCTGCGTTGTTGTTGGATTAAACTTCCATCCGATCTATCTCTCCGAGACAGTATGGATGGTAATCGTTGGTATCTATATCACCGTAGCTTCTGTTGCACCGGTCTGGATTCTGCTTCAGCCGCGTGACTACTTAAGCTCCTTCCTTCTGTACTTCATGATGATCGTAGCCGCTGTCGGTGTCATCGGAAGTGCTCTGATGGGCCATGCATCCCTGGATATCCCGGCATTCACCGGATTCAAAGATACGCTGGCTCCGACCGGAAGTTCTCTTGGATTTATGTTCCCGGCCCTGTTCGTAACCATCGCCTGCGGAGCAATTTCCGGATTCCATTCACTCGTTGGTTCAGGAACTACATCGAAACAGCTTGACAATGAGAAAAATGCCCGCCCGATCGCATACGGCGGTATGCTGATTGAGTGTGCACTTGCAATCGTATCTCTGTGTGCAGTCGGCTACATCTGGTCCAGATACGCAGACGGAACCACCGTTGTTCCGACCGCTGTATTTGCAACCGGTATCTCCGAGATGGTAGCAACCATTCCGGGACTTGGCGGATCGACCCACGTACTGTACTCTCTGCTGGTTCTGACTGTATCGGTATTCTGCCTGACTTCTCTGGATACCGCAACCCGTCTGGCAAGATACATGTTCCAGGAGTTCTGGCTTGAGCCGGGACAGACTTACAAAGAGGCAACCGGCTACAAAGCCGTTCTGACCAATCCGGTTGTATCAACCGTTATCACCGTAGTACTCGGCATCGGCCTTGGCCTGACCGGTTATTCCAAAATCTGGCCGCTGTTCGGTGCATCCAACCAGCTGCTGGCAGCTATCGGACTTCTTGCTGTTGCCACCTGGCTTGGAAAAGTCGGCAAAAACAACAAAATGTTCCTGTTCCCGATGGTATTCATGCTGATCGTAACCATCACATCCCTTGTACAGACCCTGATCGCAAACTTCAAGGGCCTTGGCGCAGGCGTTGGCATCGGCTGGTGCGTAGCACGTATCGTACTGGCAGGCCTGCTTGTCATCCTGGCGCTGATCCTGGCTGTCGATGGATTCAAGACTCTGGCAAATCAGAAAAAAGCAAAATAATGTGTGATTACAAAAAAAGGCTCCCGGATAAAAACGGGGGTCTTTTTTGTGACAGGGTTCTTGTGTTTGCGTCACACATACGGTATAATGATCGCAAGTTATTTCAGCGTGAAAGAAGGAAAACGGTTATGAAAAAAATTGTATTTGCAACAGGAAACGCCGGCAAAATGAAAGAAATCCGTGAAATCCTTGCGGATCTGCCGGTGGAAATTTATTCGATGAAAGAAGCCGGCATTTCGGTTGAGATCGATGAGAACGGCAAAACCTTTGAGGAGAATGCAAAAATCAAAGCACAGACCGTTGCCGGATGCACAGACGGCGACACGATCGTGCTGGCGGATGACTCCGGTCTGGAAGTGGATGCCTTAAACGGCGAGCCTGGTGTCTATTCGGCAAGATATATGGGAGAGGATACGTCCTACCGCATCAAAAATCAGAGCCTCGTTGACCGCCTGGAGGGCGTGCCGGTGGAAAAAAGAACGGCACGATTCGTCTGTGTGATTGCAGCCGCCTTCCCGGATGGAACAGTCTGTACCACCAAAGGAACGATCGAGGGAAAAATCGGTTACGAGGAACGCGGGGAGAACGGTTTTGGCTATGACCCGATTTTCTATCTGCCGGATATGAGCCGCACGACCGCAGAACTTTCTCCGGAAGAGAAAAACGCAGTCAGCCACAGAGGAAAAGCACTGGCGGCGATGAAAGAACAGATTGCATCATATTTGAAATAAGAAGAGGGAAGAGAATGAGTATGAAATTTCTGATAGTGAGCGATACCCATGGACGGATGTATAACCTCGAGGAGGCCATGGAACGTGAGGAGTTCGACGGCATGATCCACTGCGGTGACGTGGAAGGGATGGATGACCTGATCAAATCCAAGGTAAACGGCCCGTGCTATATGGTCATGGGAAATAACGACTGGTTTTCAAACCTCCCGGCGGAGATTCAGGTGAACATTGATGATTACCGTGCCTTTATCACACACGGTCATAACTACGGCGTATCGCTCGGCCTGGAGGGAATCTATGCGGAGGCGCTTTCCAGGGGTGTGGATATCGTACTGTTCGGCCATACGCACCGGCCGGTCGCAGAAAAGCGTGGAAATCTCTGGATTGTCAATCCAGGCAGCCTCACGTATCCGCGTCAGATGGGAAGAAAACCAAGCTATGCCATGCTGACGATCAATGAAGAGCATGAGCTTTCGGTGGAAATCAAGTATCTGGATTAAAAAACGGGTCGAAAAAGGGCGGAAAACAGCCCGAAATCGAATGAATTATCGCAACTAACATGACTATTCCAAAGAAAACAGGGTAGTACCGGAGCAGGTTCTGACTAATTCTTAAAAAGTTTGTCAAAAAAATACAATTTAGGTGTTGACAGATGAGAAAAGATATGATAAGATCTCTTTGTTGTCCGGTGAGAACAAAACAACACAAAAAACATTTTGAAAAAAAATGAAAAAAAGTGTTGACAAACCGAAAACAATGTAATATAATAAATCTTGCGTCGAGCGCGAAAGGGTTAAACGCAAATCGGGAAACCTTGTTTACGGGGTGTGGCTCAGCTTGGCTAGAGCGCCTGGTTTGGGACCAGGAGGTCGCAGGTTCGAATCCTGTCACCCCGATCATCCTGCGGGTGTAGTTCAATGGTAGAACACCAGCCTTCCAAGCTGGATACGTGGGTTCGATTCCCATCACCCGCTTCCATCAGACATATCTGATGAGTACGTGTTTGTAGCTCAGTTGGATAGAGCAACGGCCTTCTAAGCCGTGGGTCGGGGGTTCGAATCCCTCCAAGCACGTTTCTTTTCTCTAAAGAGGAAAGGTATGGTGGGTATAGCGCAGTTGGTTAGCGCGCCAGATTGTGGCTCTGGAGGCCCAGGGTTCGAATCCCTGTATCCACCCTGCCGTAAGGCGTACGTTGGGCTATCGCCAAGCGGTAAGGCACAGGACTTTGACTCCTGCATTCGGCAGTTCGAATCTGCCTAGCCCAGGTCATGGGATATTAGCTCAGTTGGTAGAGCACTTGACTTTTAATCAAGTTGTCCGGGGTTCGAATCCCCGATGTCTCATCGGACAAGCCTAGTGCTTGTCCTTTTTTCATTTTCTGTGCAGACCAGATACACAGGCGGTTATGGCGGAATTGGCAGACGCGCTGGTTTTAGGTGCCAGTGGGCAACCGTGTGGGTTCGAGTCCCACTAACCGCATTTTATAGAAATTGCTGATGTTCATATCTTAGATTCTCATTGATTTCCCGGATAATAAAACATGATAGAAAAATGAAAAAGGAGGCCATTGTATGATAAAAGAAAGAAAATGGCTGGTGGATCTTGCAGGGGGTGCAACAGTATATCCGGCAGCACACCAGGACATGGGAATCGAGATGTGTCCGTGTAGTGATTTTCAGACAAAAACGATCAGAGAAGGGGAAGAATATCCGCCTGCATTATTTCTGGGGAAATTTTCCTAGGTAAAGCAGAGGCATAAGTTGACAAACCACAGACACGATGGTAGGCTAGAACCATCTCAGGTGTCAGATCAGACATATAGAAAGGAATCATGCGATGAGAGAAAAATACGAATCATTATCAGCAGGAGAGCTTCGGGAAGTAGCCAAAGCAAGAGGACTGAAAGGAATCTCTGCTCTGAGAAAAGATGAACTGGTACAGCGGATGCTGGAGGAGGATGCGAAAGAGCAGGAAAAACAGATCGAGGATAAAAAAGCAGAATTTGGACAGCTGGACAGTGGAATCGAGGCAAACGGTATTCTGGAAGTGCTTGCTGACGGTTATGGATTCATCCGCAGTGATAATTATATGCCGGGTGAGAATGATGTGTATGTATCCCCTTCACAGATCCGCCGCTTTAATCTGAAAACGGGAGATATTGTACGGGGAAGTACAAGAGTAAGAAAAGAAAATGAAAAGTTTGGAGCACTGCTGTATGTGACTTCTATCAACGGCATGTCACCGAATGAAAATACGAAACGATATAGCTTTGAAGATATGACCCCGATCTTTCCGGATTCCCGTCTTCGCCTGGAACGCCCTGGCGGAAGTATGGCGATGCGGATCGTAGATCTGATCAGTCCGATCGGAAAAGGTCAGAGAGGTATGATCGTATCTCCGCCGAAGGCAGGTAAAACGACCCTGTTGAAAGAGGCTGCACAGTCCATCCTTCGAAACAGCCCGGATATGCATCTGATCATTCTTCTAATTGATGAACGCCCGGAGGAAGTAACGGATATCAGGGAAGCGATTCGCGGGGATAACGTAGAAGTCATCTATTCTACGTTTGATGAGCAGCCGGAACATCACAAACGGGTGTCTGAGATGACTATTGAACGGGCAAAACGTCTGGTAGAACATAAAAAAGACGTTACAATCTTTATTGACAGTATCACACGACTGGCAAGGGCATACAATCTGACTGTTCCACCAAGCGGAAGAACACTTTCCGGTGGTCTTGATCCGGCAGCTCTGCATATGCCGAAACGATTCTTCGGTGCGGCAAGAAATATGAGAGAGGGCGGAAGCCTTACTATCCTTGCCACAGCACTTGTGGATACCGGAAGTAAGATGGATGATGTGGTATATGAAGAATTTAAGGGCACTGGCAATATGGAGCTGGTACTGGATCGGAAACTGCAGGAAAAGAGAGTGTTCCCGGCCATTGATATTGCAAAATCCGGAACAAGAAGAGAGGATCTTTTACTGAGCCAGGATGAACAGGAAGCTGTCTATATCATGCGAAAAGCGTTGAATGGTATGAAAGCAGATGAGGCGGTGGAGAACATACTGAACATGTTTACAAAAACCAGAAACAATCAGGAACTGGTAAATCAGGTAAAGAATCAGAAATTTATCTAAAAGCACTTGCTTTTTTATAGAGCATATGTTATACTTTACAAGCTGTTTAAATTTGAGAAAATAGTAAAATATATATAAGAAAATTGGAAGAGGTGAAAGAAATGAGAGAAGGAATCCATCCAGATTATTATCAGGCAACAGTAACCTGCAACTGTGGTAACACATTCGTAACAGGTTCTACAAAGAAAGATATCCACGTAGAAATCTGCTCCAAATGTCATCCATTCTACACAGGTCAGCAGAAAGCTGCTGCAGCTCGTGGACGTATTGATAAGTTCAACAAAAAATACGGCATTAACGCATAAGACAATAAGAAAAGACAAGCGGGTTGAGGTTTTTACAAATCTCAACCTGTTTTTCTCTATAGGAATGTAAGGGAGAAACGATGAAATCTTCAAATATAGGTGGTCAGGCTGTCATGGAAGGTATCATGATGCGCAGTGGAGATCAGTATTCCATTGGTGTCAGAAAACCGGACGGTGAGATCGAGGTGAAGGTGGAGCCATACAGGAGCTGGGCAAAAGACAGTAGCATTTGGAAACTGCCTGTTTTCCGGGGTGTGGCTTCTTTTTTTGAATCTTTGGTTGTGGGGATCCGGTGTCTGATGTATTCGGCAAGTTTTATTGAGGACGAAGAAGAGGATGCGAAGAAACCAGGGAAAGAAAAGACAGAAGAACAGAAAGAAAAAGAAGAAAAATGGCTGATGTATGGGACAATGACATTTTCTGTGATATTTTCCATAGCCCTGTTTATCATGCTGCCGTATTTCCTGGCAGGTTTTCTTCGGAATGTGACGACGTCCGAAGGCGTGATTGCTGTTGCAGAAGCATGTGTACGCATGATTCTGTTTCTCGGTTATCTGGTGCTGATTTCCAGAATGAAAGATATTCAGAGAGTATTTATGTATCACGGAGCGGAACATAAGTGTATTAACTGTGTGGAACACGGACTGGAACTGAATGTGGAAAATGTAATGAAAAGTTCCAGAGAACATAAACGCTGCGGAACCAGCTTTTTGCTGTTTGTCATGATCGTCAGCATTATTTTCTTTTTGTTTATCCGGGTGTCTTCACCGGTACTGCGGGTAGTGATCCGTCTGCTTCTGATGCCGGTTATCGCCGGAGTATCTTATGAGATCATCCGGCTGGCAGGAAAAAGTGATAACAAAATTGTAGCATTGTTGAGTAAACCGGGGCTGATGTTACAGCATCTGACAACGAGAGAGCCGGAACCGGAGATGGCAGAGGTTGCTATCGCAGCGGTAGAAGCGGTATTTGACTGGAGAAGTTATCTGAAAGAGAACTTTCCGGAACAATACGGAGAAAAGTCATGAGTACGTTGAGACAATTGCTTTCATGGGGAAGCGAAACACTGGAGAAAGCCGAAGTACCGGACAGCGGACAGGATGCATGGATGTTGATGGAAGAAGTCTTCGGAATAGAAAAAAGCTATTATTTTCTTCACGGAACTGATAAAATAGATCCGGATGTACAAAAAAGATATGAAGAGATGATCCGGGACCGGGCAAAACGGATTCCGGTACAATATCTGACCGGAAAAGCCTGGTTTATGGGGTATGAATTTCTGGTTAATTCCAGTGTGCTGATTCCACGATTTGATACGGAAGTTCTGGTGGAGGAGACAATAAAACATATTATGCCGGGATGTCGGTTATTAGATGTATGTACCGGAAGCGGCTGTATTTTGCTGAGCTTGCTGGAAGAATGTAAGGGCAGGGTCAGCGCGGCAACAGGTGTAGATATTTCCAAAGATGCACTGCAGGTTGCAATTGCAAACAGAAACAGGATGGGACTCACAGCGGATTTCAGAGAGAGTGATCTGTTTTCGGATGTTGAGGGAGTTTATGATGTGATTGTGTCGAATCCACCGTATATTGCCACGAAAGAACTGGAGGGACTGATGCCGGAGGTACGGGAGCATGAGCCGATACTGGCACTTGACGGAATGGAAGACGGGTTATATTTTTACCGGAAGATTGTGGCGCAGGCAGGTGAATATCTGGAACAGGGAGGATGGCTCTGCTTTGAGATCGGATATGATCAGGGAGAGGCACTGAAAGAGATGATGACAGAAGCCGGCTATGGACAGGTAAAGATCATCAAAGATCTGGCAGGACTTGACCGGGTAGCCATTGGACAGAAAAACAATAATTGGAATGCATTGTGAATCGTAACTGTGAAGGTACTGAACAGTTACGAAATATACCAGGAGGAAGAGAAATGTTTGATAAATTAGAAGATCTGCTGGTTCGTCTGGAAGAAATTTTAAGTGAATTAAACGAGCCGGGAGTTGCAAATGATCCTGCACGTTTTCAGAAGCTGATGAAGGAACAGAGCGAACTGCAGCCAATTGTGGATGCATACAAAGAATATAAAGCGTGTCAGCAGACGGTGGAAGAGAGTCTGATGATGCTGGATGAAGAATCTGACGAAGAGATGCGTGAGATGCTGAAAGAAGAGCTGGCAGATGCAAAAAGCAGAATTGAAGAACTGGAGACAGAACTGAAGATCCTGTTGCTGCCTAAAGATCCGAATGACAGTAAAAATGTTATCGTTGAGATACGCGCCGGAGCCGGTGGTGACGAGGCTGCTTTATTTGCCGCTGAAATCTATCGTATGTATGTAAAATATGCAGAGTCCCGCAGATGGAAAACCGAGCTGATGTCTCTGAATGAAAACGGGATCGGCGGTTTCAAGGAAGTTACTTTTATGATCAATGGTGCAGGAGCATATTCCCGTCTGAAGTACGAAAGTGGTGTGCACCGTGTACAGCGTGTACCGGAGACGGAGTCCGGTGGACGTATCCATACTTCTACGATTACTGTAGCAATCATGCCGGAAGCAGAAGAAATTGATTTCCAGCTGGATCTGAATGACTGTAAGTTTGATGTATTCCGTGCATCCGGTAACGGTGGACAGTGTGTCAACACCACAGACTCCGCGGTACGTCTGACTCATATCCCGACCGGTATTGTAATTTCCTGCCAGGATGAAAAATCACAGCTCAAAAACAGAGATAAGGCACTGCGTGTTCTGCGCTCCCGTCTGTATGATATGGAGTTGCAGAAACGTCATGACGAAGAAGCGGAAGCAAGAAGAAGCCAGGTAGGTACGGGAGACCGTTCCGAGAAGATTCGTACCTATAACTTTCCGCAGGGCCGTGTGACAGATCACAGAATCAAACTGACCCTGCATCGTCTGGATACAATCTTAAATGGTGATCTTGATGAGATCATTGACAGTCTGATCGCAGCAGACCAGACAGCCAAGCTGGCAAAAATGAACCAATAAACAAAATATGTAAATAAAAGGATCGGAGGAAACATCATGGGAAAATATTTTGGTACCGATGGTTTTCGTGGAGAAGCGAATGTGGATCTGACTGTGGAACATGCTTATAAAGTAGGAAGATTCCTTGGATGGTATTACGGAAGAGAACACAAAGCACAGATTGTGATCGGAAAAGATACAAGAAGAAGCAGCTACATGTTTGAGTATTCTCTGGTTGCAGGACTGACTGCTTCCGGTGCGGATGCGTATCTGCTTCATGTAACCACCACACCAAGCGTTTCCTATGTAGTGCGGACGGAAAATTTTGACTGTGGAATTATGATTTCTGCCAGTCACAATCCATTTTATGATAACGGCATCAAGATCATTGGCGGAAACGGGCAAAAGATGGATGCGGAAGTGGAAGCCATGATTGAAGGATATATTGATGATGATGTTCCGAAGATTCCGTTTGCAACAAAAGAAAAGATTGGTCGGACGGTGGATTTTGCGGCCGGACGAAACCGGTACATCGGTTATCTGATTTCCATTCCTACCCGTTCGTTCAAAAACTACAGAGTAGGACTGGACTGTTCTAATGGAAGTGCTTCCTCGGTGGCCAAAAGTGTGTTTGATGCACTGGGAGCAAAAACCTATGTCATCAATAATGAGCCGGATGGAACGAACATCAATACGAACTGCGGATCAACACATATCGAAGTGCTGCAGCAATTTGTCAAAGAAAAACATCTGGATGTGGGATTTGCATATGACGGAGATGCGGATCGGTGTATCGCTGTGGATCATCTGGGAAATGTAGTCGACGGAGATCTGATCCTGTATATCTGTGGAAAATATATGAAAGAGACCGGAAAACTGGAAAATAATACGATCGTCACTACGATTATGTCTAACCTTGGTCTTTATAAAGCCTGTGACAGGGAAGGTATCCGGTACGAAAAAACAGCAGTAGGAGATAAATATGTCTGTGAAAACATGATGGCAAACGGACACAGCCTCGGCGGTGAACAGTCCGGACATATTATTTTCAGCAAACATGCTACTACCGGAGATGGTATCCTGACATCTTTGATGCTGATGGAAGTTATTATTGAAAAAAAACAGTTATTAAATACTCTTGCATCAGAAGTTTCCATTTATCCTCAGCTTCTGGAAAATGTTCGTGTTGCCAATAAAACAGCTGCAAGAAACAACGAAGAAGTAAAGAAGGCAGTTGCCTCGGTGGAGAAAGAATTAGGAGAAGACGGAAGAATTCTTGTGCGGGAAAGTGGCACTGAACCGGTCATTCGTGTTATGGTAGAAGCGAAAAAAGATGCGATCTGTCGTGAAATGGTACAGCGCGTGATTGAAGTGATGGACAAAGAGGGACTGATTTTGTCATGAGAAAAGAGGTACTGGCGGTTGGATGTGCGCTGATGGTGTTCTGCGGCTGTGGGAAAAATAATGCGGCACAACATTATGAAAGCGGCTGGGCGGCTATGGAAAAAAAAGATTACACTACTGCAGTAAACGAATTTCAGCAGGTGATCGATCAAAACAGCAGACTGGCAGAAAGTTACCGGGCAGAAGGAATTGCCTATTATTCAGAAAAGGCCTATCCGGAGGCGATTGCTGCTTTTTCGCGAAGTCTGAACAATATGGATGATCCGGATAAGGAATTTAAAAAAGATGTACAGTTTTATCTTGCCCAGGCACGCATGGATTATGGCGAGGTAGATAAAGCGATTGAAGTGTACAGCGAGATACTGAAGGCCGGGGAAGACGAACAGGCATTCTTTCTGAGAGGAAAGGCATATATTTCCATGGAAGATTATAAAAATGCCGAAAAAGACTTTCAGAGAGCACTGGAAGGCTGTGAAGATTATAATCTGTATATCAATATTTATCAGATTTATGTGGATCACAACAAGGCAGTAGATGGTGATGCCTATCTGAAGATGGCTCTGGAGTTAGAACCTCAGGACGGAGAAGATTGCTATCACAGAGGAAGAATCTACGAATATGAAAAAAATTATGAGGCAGCCAGAGATGAACTGAAGACAGCGATGGAACAGGGATATGAGGATGCCATGCTGCTTTTGGGCCGGGTATATCTGGAGATGGAAGATCCGGCAAGTGCCAGATCCATGTATCAGGAATATCTGCAAAAGAGTGAGCAGGGTGCCAAGGCCTATAACGGACTGGCAATGTGTGATATTTATGATGGTGCATATGATAGCGCACTGGAGAATATCGCACAGGGTCTGAAGGAAAATTCCAAAGAGGACGAACAGGGTCTGCTTTATAATGAAATTGTGGCCTATGAATATAAACGGGATTTTGCTACAGCAAAAGAAAAGATGAAGATATATCTGGAACAGTATCCGGAAGATGAGGCGGCTCTTCGGGAGAACGAGTTTCTTTCTACAAGATAGGAGGAAAAAGCATGTATGAGATGGGGGAACAGCTGGAACGGGTGATTCTGGCAGGCGTACAGACATATGAGTCTGATGATACCGTACAATCTTTATATGAACTGAGAGAACTGGCTGAGACAGCCGGGGCCGTAACTGTTGGGACGATCATGCAAAGCAGAGAGACCATTCATCCGGCAACCTATCTGGGAAAAGGAAAGCTGGAAGAACTGAAAGAGTTGTTGTATGATTTGGATGCCACTGGTGTGATCTGTGATGATGAACTCTCACCGGCACAGCTAAATAATCTGGAGCAGGAACTGGAATGTAAGGTGATGGACAGAACCATGGTGATTCTGGACATCTTTGCGCAGCGTGCAAAGACCAGCGAAGGAAAAATCCAGGTAGAACTTGCACAATTAAAGTACCGGGCGGCAAGACTGGTCGGTATGCGTGCCTCGCTGTCCCGTCTCGGAGGTGGCATTGGTACCCGTGGTCCGGGTGAGAAAAAGCTGGAGATGGACCGTCGACTGATCCACAGCCGGATCGGTCAGCTGAAAGAACAGCTGGAGCAGGTGCAGAAGCACAGGGAACTGATCCGCAGCCAGCGGGATAAGAGTCAGGTGAAGGTGGCGGCAATCGTGGGATATACTAACGCAGGAAAATCCACACTGCTCAATACAATGACACAGGCAGGGGTTCTTGAGGAAGACCAGTTATTTGCCACGCTGGATCCAACGACAAGGGCGCTGGATCTTCCGGGCAAACAGCAGATTCTTCTGACAGATACGGTAGGATTTATTCGAAAACTGCCGCATCATCTGATCGAGGCCTTTAAAAGTACATTGGAGGAAGCCAAATATGCAGATATGATCCTCCATGTGGTAGACGCTTCCAATCCCCAGATGGATGAACATATGCAGGTAGTTTATGATACATTGCGCCAGCTGGGGGTGTCGGATAAGAAAATGATCACTCTGTTTAACAAACAGGACCTGTGTACGGATAAAGAACAGCTGAGAGATTTTCAGGCCGATCATGTACTTCAGATTTCGGCAAAGAATGGACAGGGACTTGAGAAACTGAAAGAACTTCTTGCGGATGTTTTGCGGGAAGGACAGATTTATATTGAACGTCTGGTTCCGTATGATCAGGCAGGAAGTATTGCCAGGATCCGAAAATATGGACAGGTGGTGCAGGAAGAATTTCTGGCAGAAGGAATTTCTGTGAAGGCTTATGTGCCGATGGAGGTTTACAGTCAGATCTGAGAAAAGAAGAAAAAAGAGGGCAAACCCTTATAGTAAGGTGCTTTTCCCTCTTTATAAGGTTACATAAGATTCATACCATATATTGTGCAAGTAGAAATTGAGACACAATATATGGTAGTTTTTTGTATTGACAGAGGATAATTGGTTTGCTACTATAGTAATCGACACATCCGTAAAGGAATAATTGCGAGAGGGTCAAAAAGCAGGTGAACGTATGAAATACAGCCTGTAAAAGCAACAGGAAAAGAGGATGGAATAATGTTTAATGTGATAAAACGTGATGGAGAAGTTGCAGCATTTCAGCTGAGTAAGATTACCCAGGCGATCGAGAAAGCTTTCCAGGCACAGGAAAAACAGTATACACCGGATATGATGGAGATGCTGGGACTACGGGTAACCGCAGATTTCCAGAAAAAGATAAAAAAAGATCAGGTATCTGTGGAGGATATTCAGGACAGCGTGGAAAATGTGCTGATCCAGTGCGGATATTCTGAGGTGGCGAAAGCCTATATCCTGTATCGCAAGCAGAGAGAAAAAGTAAGAAATATGAAGTCCACGATCCTGGATTATAAAGAAATCGTAAACAGTTATGTGAAAGTAGAAGACTGGCGTGTAAAAGAAAATTCTACGGTTACCTATTCCGTAGGCGGACTGATCTTAAGCAATTCCGGAGCAGTAACGGCAAATTACTGGTTGTCAGAAATCTATGACAAAGAGATTGCAGATGCGCACCGAAACGCAGATATCCATATTCACGATCTTTCCATGCTGACCGGATATTGTGCCGGCTGGTCATTAAAACAGCTGATTAAAGAAGGATTAGGAGGAATAGAAGGCAAGATTACTTCTGCTCCGGCGAAACACCTGAGTGTTCTGTGTAACCAGATGGTCAATTTCCTTGGCATCATGCAGAATGAATGGGCAGGTGCACAGGCATTTTCTTCTTTTGATACTTATCTGGCACCTTTCGTAAAGACAGACCATCTGACTTATCCGGAAGTGAAAAAATGTATCGAAGCCTTTATCTATGGTGTGAACACACCAAGTCGCTGGGGAACACAGGCTCCATTTTCCAATATCACACTGGACTGGACTGTACCGGATGATCTGGCAGAACTTCCGGCAATCGTTGGCGGAAAGGAGATGGACTTTAAGTATAAAGACTGTAAACAGGAGATGGATATGGTCAACAAGGCGTTTATCGAGACCATGATCGAAGGAGATGCCAATGGCAGAGGCTTCCAGTATCCGATTCCGACTTACTCCATCACAAAAGAATTTGACTGGTCCGATACAGAAAACAACCGTCTGCTCTTTGAGATGACATCCAAATACGGAACTCCGTATTTTTCCAACTATATTAACAGCGATATGCAGCCAAGCGATGTAAGAAGTATGTGCTGTCGTCTGCGTCTGGATCTGCGAGAACTGCGTAAAAAGACCGGAGGATACTTCGGTTCCGGCGAAAGCACCGGTTCTGTGGGCGTGGTAACCATCAATATGCCACGGATCGCTTATCTGTCTCAGGATGAGGATGAATTTTATCAACGTCTGGACCGCCTGATGGATATTTCCGCACGTTCCCTGCATATCAAGAGAGAAGTGATCGGAAAACTGCTGGATGAGGGGCTGTATCCGTATACCAAGCGCTATCTGGGAAGCTTTGACAATCATTTTTCCACTATCGGTCTGGTTGGCATGAATGAAGCAGGACTGAATGCAAGATGGCTTCGTGCAGACATGGCTGATGAGAAGACACAGAAGTTTACAAAAGATGTTCTGAATCATATGAGAGAACGATTGTCCGATTATCAGGAAGAATACGGAGAACTGTATAACCTGGAAGCAACACCGGCAGAATCCACCGCATATCGTCTGGCAAAACATGATAAGAAACATTATCCGGATATTATTACTGCAGGTCATGAAGGAGATACCCCGTACTATACCAACAGCTCTCACCTGCCGGTAGACTATACTTCTGATATCTTTGATGCATTGGATGTGCAGGATGAACTGCAGACCCTGTATACGTCCGGTACGGTCTTTCATGCGTTTCTGGGAGAAAAACTTCCGGACTGGAAGGCGGCAGCCACACTGGTAAGAAAGATTGCAGAAAATTATCGTCTGCCTTATTATACCCTGTCACCGACTTATTCGGTATGTAAAGAACATGGTTATATTGCGGGAGAACATTTCACTTGTCCGACCTGTGGCAAGAAGGCAGAGGTCTACAGTCGAATTACAGGATATTACCGTCCGGTACAGAACTGGAATGACGGAAAAGCGCAGGAATACAAGAACAGAACCGTGTATGATATCCTTCACTCCGGTGCACCGGCAGAAAAACCGGTGGAAGCAGTGAAAGAGGAGCGGCCGGTGATGGGCGGAAAACATCCTACCAGAACGATGGTAACTATGACAAAAGACGATGTGAAGATCCAGCATCCGGACAGTGTGAAATATCTGTTCACCACAAATACCTGTCCGAACTGTAAGATTGCGAAACAGATGCTTGCAGAAGCGGAAGAAGAGTATCAGCTGATCGATGCCGAGAAAAACCCGGAACTGGTATCAAGATACGGCATCATGCAGGCACCGACACTGGTAGTCATCGAAGGAGACGAGACAAAGAAATATGTAAATGCTTCGAATATTCAGAAGTATGTGGAAGAGAACGAGTAAAAATAGAAATAAGTGTGGTAACGAGAAAATCCTGAAAACCACAGACAAAGATATAAAAAATCCCCGGCAGAAATCATTCTGCCGGGGATAACTGTTTTGAATTATTTATTATTGTTTTTTACTTCCTGCATCATCAGTGCACGAACCTTCAGCGGAAGTCCGAACAGAGTGATGAATCCGTCAGCATCGTGGTGATCATACATATCACCGGTTGTGAAGGATGCCAGAGACTCGTTGTACAGGCTATATGGAGAAGTTGTACCGGCTTTGATGATGTTGCCTTTGTACAGTTTGAATTTTACTTCACCGGTTACATATTTCTGTGTGGATTCTACGAAAGCCTGGATCGCTTCACGCAGTGGTGTGAACCATTTTCCTTCATATACAACCTGTGCGAACTGGCTGCCCAGTTTTTTCTTAGTTTCCATGGTTTCACGATCCAGAATCAGTTCTTCCAGCTGATCGTGAGCTTCCATCAGGATAGTTCCGCCAGGAGTTTCGTATACACCACGAGATTTCATACCAACGACACGGTTTTCTACGATATCGATGATACCGATACCATGTTTTCCACCCAGTGCATTCAGCTCGGTGATGATCTCAGAAACTTTCATTGCTTTTCCGTTCAGTGTTTTCGGAACACCGGCTTCAAAAGTCATGGTTACGTATTCCGGCTGATCCGGAGCATCTTCAGGGGAAACACCGAGAACCAGCAGATCTTTGTAGTTTGGCTCATTTGCCGGATCTTCCAGTTCCAGACCTTCATGGCTGATGTGCCACAGGTTACGGTCACGGCTGTAGCTGTGTTTTGCATCGAATGGCAGGTCGATGCCGTGCTGTTTTACGAATTCCAGCTCGTCTTCACGGGACTGCATAGTCCATACATCAGTCATACGCCATGGAGCGATAATTTTCAGATCAGGAGCCAGTGCTTTGATACCCAGTTCAAAACGGATCTGGTCATTTCCTTTACCGGTAGCACCGTGGCAGATCGCAGTAGCACCTTCTTTTCTGGCAATTTCCACCAAACGTTTGGCGATAGCCGGACGAGCCATGGAAGTACCCAGCAGATATTTGTGTTCGTATACGGCACCTGCCTGTACACAAGGCACGATATATTCATCACAGAACTCGTCTACGATATCTTCGATATATAATTTAGAAGCACCGGACATGGCAGCTCTCTTATCCAGCCCGTCCAGTTCGGCACCCTGACCACAGTTTACACAGCAGCAGATAACTTCATAATCAAAAGTTTCTTTTAACCACGGGATCAGTGCGGTAGTATCCAGTCCGCCGGAATACGCTAAGATTACTTTTTCTTTCATTATAATATCCTCCTTACAGATATATGTTATTGTTCAGTCCTGTTAATCGGTATACAATGTATTTTTATGCATTTGATTGTATATCTTATCGGGACAAAATCAAATTCAGATGAATTTTACAAGGCATAATATACATCATATAAATAGAAAAAGCAAGAGAGAAATGGAAAAAAATAAAAAAACTTGCATATTATTCACTAATGTTGTATAATTATGCAACTGTAAAGAGAAAAAAAGAAAGATCTCATCTCAGGCACTTTACTTTGGCAGTGGAAGAGAGTAGAATAAATTAACGTTATGAAAGAAAGAGGAGATTGAAGAAATGATTAAAGTTGGTATTATTGGAGCAACCGGATATGCAGGGTCGGAACTGGTTCGTATTCTTCTGGGGCATAAGGATGTGGAAATCAAGTGGTACGGATCGAGAAGTTACATTGATAAAAAATATGCGTCCATTTATCAGAACTTCTTCCAGCTGGTAGATGCAAACTGCATGGATGATAATATGGAAGTCCTGGCAGATCAGGTGGATGTGATTTTCACAGCAACTCCGCAGGGGCTGTGTGCATCTTTAGTCAATGAAGAGATTCTTTCGAAAGTAAAGATCATCGATCTGAGTGCGGATTTCCGTATCAAAGATGTAAAGGTATATGAAGAATGGTACAAACTGGAGCACAAATCACCGCAGTTTATCGAAGAAGCTGTGTACGGACTGTGTGAGATCAACCGTGAGGATGTAAAGAAAGCCCGTCTGGTAGCCAATCCGGGATGCTATACAACCTGCAGTATCCTGACTTGCTATCCGCTGGTAAAAGAAGGCATCATCGATCCGAACACGATTATCGTAGATGCAAAATCCGGTACCTCCGGTGCAGGACGCGGTGCGAAAGTGGACAATCTGTTCTGCGAAGTCAATGAAAATATGAAAGCCTATGGTGTGGCGACCCACCGTCATACCCCGGAGATTGAAGAACAGCTGGGTTATGCATGTGGCGAAAAGATCACGATCAACTTCACTCCGCATCTGGTACCGATGAACCGTGGGATTCTGGCAACGGCCTATGCAAGCCTGAAAAAAGATGTGACGTATGAAGAGATAAAGGCAATTTATGATAAATATTACGCAGATGAAAAATTCGTCCGTGTACTGAAAAAAGATGTCTGCCCGCAGACAAAATGGGTGGAAGGCAGCAACTATGTGGATGTAAACTTCAAGATCGATCCGAGAACCAACCGGATCATCATGATGGGAGCCATTGATAACCTGGTAAAAGGAGCGGCTGGACAGGCCGTACAAAACATGAACCTGATGTTTGGGTTGAAAGAGAGTGAAGGACTTGAACTGGTTCCAATGTTCCCGTAGGAGAGAAAAAACTACAGAACGAAAGAGTCTCAAAGGAGAGTGGACATGATGAAGATTATTGACGGCGGAGTTACCGCAGCAGAAGGATTTCAGGCAGCAGGACTGGCAGCCGGGATCAAAAAAGGAAATACAAAAGATATGGCACTGGTATACAGCGAGAAACCGTGTGTGGCAGCAGGAACTTTCACGACTAATGTGGTGAAGGCAGCCCCGGTAAAATGGGATCAGCATATTGTATACGATGCACCGACAGCACAGGCAATCGTATGCAACAGCGGTGTGGCAAATGCATGTACCGGTGAAGAGGGATATGGTTACTGCAAAGAAACCGCAAAGATCGCAGCCGAAAGCCTACAGATTCCGGAAGATTCTGTACTGGTGGCATCCACCGGTGTCATCGGGAAACAGCTTCCGATGGATCTTCTGGGTGCAGGCATAAAGAATCTGGTACCGCTGTTATCTCATACAAGAGAGGCAGGAAAACTGGCAGCACAGTCAATCATGACCACAGATACCGTATCGAAAGAAGTGGCAGTGACCATGGAGATCGGAGGAAAGACCGTAACACTTGGCGGTATGTGCAAGGGATCCGGTATGATCCATCCGAATATGTGTACGATGCTTGGTTTTCTGACCACCGATGTGGCAATTTCCAAGGAACTGCTGCAGAAAGCACTGAGTACCGTGGTAAAAGATACTTATAATATGGTTTCGGTAGACGGAGATACCTCCACAAACGACACCGTACTGCTTCTGGCAAACGGAGCTGCAGGCAATGATGAGCTTACAGAAGAAAATGAAGACTATCAGACCTTCCTGGATGCGCTGCTCTATGTCAATACCTGTCTGGCAAAGAAAATTGCCGGAGACGGAGAGGGAGCAACCGCATTATTTGAAGTAAAAGTAGTTGGCGCTGAGAGCAAAGAACAGGCGGTAACTTTAAGTAAATCCATCATCACTTCCAATCTGACCAAGGCAGCCATCTTTGGTCATGATGCGAACTGGGGACGAATCCTGTGTGCGATGGGATACTCCGGGGCACAGTTTGATCCGGAAAAAGTAGATCTGTATTTTGAGAGTAAAGCAGGAAAACTGCAGATCATCAAAGACGGCGTAGCGACCGATTACAGTGAAGAGGAAGCGACAAAGATTCTTTCCGAAAAAGAAGTAACAGCGATTGCAGATGTGAAGATGGGAGAGGCGACAGCTACCGCATGGGGCTGCGATCTGACCTATGATTATGTAAAGATCAACGCGGACTATCGTTCATAAATAGATATACAAGAACCAGAAAGAGGAGAACAAAAGAAAATGGTAAAGACAGAATATCTGGAAAAAGCACAGGTGTTAATCGAAGCACTGCCTTATATTCAGCGGTTTAACCGTAAAATTATTGTGGTAAAATACGGCGGAAGCGCAATGGTGGATGAAAATCTGAAACGTCAGGTCATCCAGGATGTGGTACTTCTGAAACTGGTAGGATTCAAGCCGATCATTGTACACGGTGGTGGAAAAGAGATTAGCCGCTGGGTAGGAAAAGTCGGTATGGAACCAAGATTTGTCAACGGTCTTCGCGTAACCGATAAAGATACCATGGAAGTCGCAGAGATGGTTCTTGGCAAAGTCAACAAAGAACTGGTAACACTGGTAGAATCTCTCGGTGTAAAGGCAGTGGGTATCAGCGGAAAAGACGGTGCCCTGTTAAATGTAGAAAAGAAATATTCCAACGGGGAAGATATCGGATATGTGGGAAATGTAACTTCCGTGAATCCGAAGATCATCGAAGATCTGCTGGAAAAGGATTTCCTTCCAATTATCTGTCCGATTGGTCTGGATAAAAACTTTGATACTTACAATATCAATGCAGACGATGCGGCATGTGCGATCGCGAAGGCAGTCCATGCAGAAAAACTGGCATTCCTGACCGATATCGAAGGCGTATATCTGGATCCGAATGATCCGTCCACCCTGCTGTCCAAATTATTTGTAAAAGAAGCAAAAGAACTGATCGATAACGGCAATGTAGGCGGTGGCATGATCCCGAAATTACAAAACTGCATCGATGCGATCGAAGAAGGTGTTTCAAGAGTACATATTCTGGACGGAAGAATCCCGCACTGTCTGCTGCTGGAAATCTTTACAAATAAAGGAATCGGAACCGCAATTCTGAGAAAGGATGAGATCAAAGATTATGACGTACAGTAAAGAATATATCGATCGGGCAGAAGAAGTCATTCTGCATACCTATAATCGTTTCCAGATCGTTCTGGACAAAGGAAACGGTGTCCATCTGTATGATGTAGATGGCAAAGAATATCTGGACTTTGCAGCAGGAATCGCTGTATTTGCCCTGGGATACAATAATCAGGCATACAATCAGGCATTGAAGGATCAGATCGATAAAGTGATCCATACCTCCAACCTGTATTACAATGTACCAATGATGGAAGCAGCAGAGAAACTGGTAAAAGCAACCGGACTTTCCAAAGTGTTTTTCACAAACAGCGGAACCGAGGCCATCGAGGGTGCGATCAAAGTAGCAAGAAAATACGCTTACCTGAAAGACGGTTCCAACGATCATGAGATCATCGCGATGAACCATTCTTTCCATGGAAGAAGTCTGGGAGCTTTATCCGTAACCGGTAATACCCACTATCAGGATCCATTCAAACCACTGATCGGAGGAATCAAATTTGCAGATTTCAATGATCTTGAAAGCGTAAAAGCACAGATTACCGACAAGACCTGTGCGATCATCATGGAAACCGTACAGGGTGAGGGCGGTATCTATCCGGCAGAACCGGAATTCCTTCAGGGCGTACGGAAACTGTGCGATGAGCACGATATTCTGCTGATCCTCGATGAGATCCAGTGCGGTATGGGACGTACCGGAAACATGTTTGCCTGCCAGGCTTACGGCGTACAGCCAGATGTTATGACCTGCGCGAAAGCCCTGGGCTGCGGTGTTCCGGTAGGAGCCTTTGTCCTGAATGAAAAGACAGCCAACGCATCTTTAGTACCTGGCGACCACGGAACCACATACGGTGGCAACCCTCTGGCATGTGCGGCAGTCAGTAAAGTATTTGACTTGTTCGAATCTGAAAAAATTGTGGAACATGTCAATAAAGTTGCACCGTATCTGGAGAAAAAACTGGATCAGTTGGTGGAAAAATATGATTTTATTACCACAAGACGTGGAAAAGGTCTGATGCAGGGACTGGTACTGGAAGGAAAACCGGTAGGAGAAGTGGTTACGAAAGCAATTGAAAACGGTCTGCTGGTTATTTCCGCAGGGACGAACGTGCTTCGTATGGTACCTCCGCTTGTGATTACGGAAGCAGATGTCGACGAGATGATCGAAAAACTGGAAAAAGCACTTGTTTAATATAGTGATGTTGGGTATAAAAACAGAACATGTGCACATACTAGAGCATGCCCGGATTAGAAAGCAGTCCGGACATGCTCTTTATTATTAAGAAGAAGGAGGTATGTGCAATGCCAGCATTACAGTGTTCAGCGGTAAAATGTATGTATAATAAGGATAATCTTTGTTCCAAAGGAGATATCCAGGTAAAAGGAGATCATGCAGCTACGCAAAATGAAACCTGGTGTTCAAGTTTTGTGGAAAAGACCGGAATGTCCAATGCTTATACATGCGGAGGCGGCTGCAGCTCTATTCAGGTCGGATGTGCAGCCCATGATTGTACCTATAACAGACAGGAGGTATGCCAGGCGGATCATGTGCACATCGATGGAAGCCAGGCCTGTATCTGTGAAGAAACCTGCTGTGGAACGTTCCGGTGTGAATAAAGCAAGATGATTCTGCAATAAGATAAGAAAAACTCTCCGGTCTTTGAGGCGAAACACAAAGACGGAGAGTTTTTTAAAAAAGATAACATTATGAAACAGATGCGGAAACCTGGAATGGGAATGCGATCTGAGCTCCATCCACATAGATGGTCACTTCATTACAGGAAGCACTGATGCCGTAAGCTGCGGTAGCAGTTACTGCATCGCCACCGGTAGTGGCAAGATCCGGTGAAGTCAGATCTGCCAGATAATAAGGAAGACATACAGTATCACCGTCAAGCACACGAAAACTCATCTGATCATATAAGAGAGGATCATCAAATGCCAGATTTTTATATGTGTATGTAATGACAATAACTTTATCAGGATTAGAAGTATCATATTCACTGCGGTCATCCGTAACTTCTACTTTGTCAATCGTAAATGTAGCAACGTCTTTTCCGTCACTTTGAATAGTTATCGCATCGCCCACTTTATAAGCTGGTGTACTTTCCAGATCCTTCGGATATTCCATATTCGGAGCCCCCTCAGACTGGCTGTTAGCGATATCTTCTGCGGTTACCTGGGCAGGTGTTCCGGTGGTTCCATCAGCAGAAGGATTCAGAGAGGCAAGATCAATCAGAGCATTTTTCAGAGTGGTCATATCGTCAGAAGAAATACTCCACTGCTCGGAATTATCTTTCTGAAGAGTTACAGTAACAGATTCCGGATCGTTGTACTCTGCTTTGTCAAGGGCGGTCTGATAAGCTTCCAGCATCAGAGAGTATACATCTTCGATATACTGGTCACTGTCTACGCTGTTATCCTTTAGATAATCGGCAAGTTTCTCATCATAAATCGGTTCCATGGCAGTGTAAAGCTGCATTTGTTGGGTATCTACAGTTATCTGATAGGTGTTCTCTTTTTTATCTGCTTTTTTTACATCGTATTTTGTGTTACTGAAAGCCTGTTTCCAGAAATCAGTATAGTCCTGACGCAGCTGTGGAGAAATCTGTGTACTTCCGGGACTACTTCCGTCGCCACCAATGGAAGAAGACACCAGATCATCGATCATGGAAATGAAGGTGGCTGTAAGATCATCAGAAGAAACTCCTGACAAGGAAGAAAGCGTATCCACATTTCCACGGATCATACCGTCGAGATATGCAGTTGTATAAGCAACAGCATCAAAATCATCTGCTTTATTTCCGGAGCAGCCACTGATTAATAACATACAGGAACAGGCGAGAGCCGTGGAAGCCATCCATTTTTTTTTCATAAATATTCCCCTCCTTAGATTAGAAAAAGCCAGATGCATCTCTATCGGAACATGCATTCTGATTTAAACTCATGGTCATTATACCAGATTTTACGGCAGATACAAGACAGAGAGAGAAAAATACAGGGAAGCGTAAGGAAAATGTCAGAAGTACTACAGTATATATAAAGAAGAGATTTTATAAGAGTAAAAATAATAAAATAAAAAAACAGGAAAAACATCAAAAATATATTGACAGAAAAAAGAATCTATGCTATCCTATGCAAGTATGAAAACAAAGAAGAGTATCCGCTCTCACCTTAGCACAAGAGTGACTATGGTTAATACTTAAGTGGAAAGAGTAATCTTAGGGGAAATTTGCGGATAGTCGGTCTATCTGCTTTTTTTATGCGGCTATGCTGCAGGGCAGTGAATGCGAATCATATGGAAAGGTTATCTAAGAATAATGGAGGTGCACTACTATTAGCGATTTAATGATTAATGAGCAGATCAGAGACAGAGAAGTTCGTCTGATTGGCGAGAATGGGGAACAGTTGGGAATCATGTCTTCCAGAGATGCATACAAACATGCTCAGGAAGCAGGACTGGATCTGGTGAAGATTGCACCGACGGCTAAGCCACCGGTTTGCAAGATTATCGATTACGGAAAATATCGATATGAGATGGCCAGAAAAGAAAAAGAAGCAAAGAAAAAACAGCGTACAATTGATGTTAAAGAAGTTCGTCTGTCTCCCAATATCGATACAAACGATCTGAACACTAAAGTAGGTGCTGCAAGAAAGTTCATTTCCAAAGGTGACAAGGTAAAAGTTACTCTTCGTTTCCGTGGAAGAGAGATGGCGCACATGCACAACAGCAAATATATTCTGGATGATTTTGCAGAAAAACTGGCTGACATTGCAGTGGTAGAGAAAGCACCAAAAGTGGAAGGCAGAAGCATGACTATGTTTTTAACTGAAAAACGTTAAAATAACAGAGTAAATCTAAGGAGGACTATAAAATGCCAAAAATCAAAACAAGCAGAGCAGCTGCTAAACGTTTCAAAACTACAGGTACAGGTAAAATCGTAAGAAATAAAGCTTATAAAAGCCATATCTTAACAAAGAAAACTCAGAAGAGAAAAAGAAATCTGAGAAAAGCTACCGTGCTGGATCAGAGCAACGTTAAGAACATGAAAAAAATCTTACCGTATTTATAAGATTGAGTTTGAAGGAGGAATATAAGAGATGGCAAGAATTAAAGGCGGATTAAACGCAAAGAAAAAACATAATAGAGTTCTGAAACTGGCTAAAGGTTACAGAGGAGCAAGATCCAAACAGTACAGAGTTGCAAAACAGTCTGTAATGCGTGCTCTGACAAGTGCATACGCTGGAAGAAAACAGAAAAAACGTCAGTTCAGACAGCTGTGGATCGCTCGTATCAACGCAGCAGCAAGAATGAACGGACTGTCTTACAGCAAATTTATGTACGGTCTGAAACTGGCTGGTGTTGAACTGAACAGAAAAGTTCTGGCTGATATGGCAATCAACGATGCAGAAGGATTTGCTACACTGGCAGAGCTGGCTAAAAGCAAACTGGCTTAATTAAAAACAAAAGATAAGGCTGTCGCAAGATGCGGCGGTCTTTTTTTGTCTTCTTTTACATAAAGTAACATAACGAGAAAGACCGGAGCGATAAGATGCAGAAGTATCTTTGGAAGAAGAGCGGGCTGGTGGTGATCGGGATGCTGTATCTGTTCCTTGCCTGGAAGGGAAAAAGGATGATAATGGTGAGTGGACAGGAGTTGGTGCAGGAACCGCAGGAAGCACGCAAAGTTGCCCTGACTTTTGATGACGGACCAAGTGAGTACACGGTGGAATTATCCAGAGGATTAAAGGAACGGGGAGTGCAGGCAACCTTTTTTCTTCTGGGGGAGAACATGGAAGGACGTCGTAAAATGGTAGAAGAGCTGGTAAAAGACGGACATCTGATCGGCAATCATTCGTATCATCATGTGCAGTTAAACAAACTGAGCATAGAAGAGGCGACGGGAGAGATTGAAAAGACAAACCGGCTGATCCGGGAGTGGACAGGAGAAGCTCCCGTGTATATCCGCCCACCGTATGGGGCATGGAGTCAGGAACTGGAAAAGGTGGTGGATATGATCCCGGTATTCTGGAATGTGGATTCTCTGGACTGGAAACTGCAGAATAAGGAACAGGTACTGAGCTGTCTGTCCGGACAGGTGAAAGAAGGAGATGTGATCCTGATGCATGACGGGTATCGGAGTTCCGTGGATGCGGCATTTGCCCTTGTGGATCATCTGCAGAAACAGGGTTTTGTGTTTGTTAATGTGGAAGAAATGGTTCTGGAATAGATGACAGAGGAACAAAAGTTTGGTATGATAAAAGAAAGTGCAGCCGGATGCAACAAAAGGAATTAGAAAGGACGTAAGATGGACTTATTTGATTATATGAAAGAAACAACGCTGGAAAATGAGTCTCCGCTGGCATCGAGAATGCGGCCGACGACGCTGGAGGAAGTGGTTGGGCAGGAACATATTATCGGCAAAGACAAATTGCTGTACCGTGCGATCAAGGCAGACAAACTGGGATCTGTTATTTTTTACGGTCCTCCCGGAACCGGAAAAACCACGTTGGCGAAAGTGATCGCCAACACGACAAGCGCAAGATTTACCCAGCTGAATGCGACCACAGCCGGAAAAAAAGATATGGAGGAAGTGGTAAAAGAAGCGCAACAACATCTTGGAATGTACGGGAAAAAGACGATTCTGTTCGTAGACGAGATCCACCGGTTTAATAAGGGACAGCAGGATTACCTGTTGCCGTTTGTAGAAGACGGTACGCTGGTACTGATTGGTGCTACCACAGAAAATCCGTATTTTGAGGTAAACGGTGCGTTACTGTCCCGTTCCATTATTTTTGAACTGAAATCGCTGGAAAAAAAGGATATCCGAAAACTTCTGGACAGGGCTGTTACAGATCCGGTTAAGGGACTGGGCAGTTATCATGCAGAAGTCAGTGAGGAGGCACTGGACTTTCTGGCTGACCTTGCCGGTGGAGATGCAAGGGCAGCGTTGAATGCAATAGAACTTGGCGTTCTTACTACAGAGAGAAGTGCAGACGGAAAAATCCATGTAGATCTTGAAACAGCGCAGGAATGCATCCAGAAGCGGGTAGTGCGTTACGATAAGACAGGAGATCAGCATTATGATACCATCTCAGCATTTATTAAAAGTATGCGGGGATCTGATCCGGATGCAGCTGTCTATTATCTGGCGAAGATGTTGTATGCGGGAGAAGATATCAAATTTATTGCGAGAAGAATCATGATCTGTGCGGCAGAAGACGTAGGTATGGCAGATCCACAGGCACTTGTCGTTGCTACAGCTGCAGCACAGGCAGTAGAACGGATCGGAATGCCGGAAGCACAGATCATTCTGTCAGAAGCAGTAACCTATGTGGCAACTGCGCCGAAAAGTAATACTGCCTGCGAAGCAGTCTTTGCAGCGATGGCTTCCGTGAAAAAGAAAAAGACAAGTGTTCCGGCACATCTGCAGGATGCTCATTATAAAGGATCCGCAAAACTGGGGCATGGTGTTGGTTATCTGTATGCCCATGATTACCCGGAACATTATGTGAAACAGCAATACCTGCCGGATGAGATCAAAGAGGAAGTTTTTTATCACCCAACAGATATCGGTTATGAAAAACAGGCCGGAGAGAGACTCCGACATTTACGGGAGAGAGAAGAATAAAAGAAAAGAACGGAGTGAACAGAACAAGTCAGGAAAGAGATGTCATCACCGATGCATAGATTTCCTGACTTCTTTTCGGCCAGTTATGACAGAGATTTTTTGCCATTTCTTCAGTGGGAACAGTGATTTTTAATTGAATCAGCGGTGCATTTTTTTCAAGTACACCGAGCTGGACGGTATACTCCTGTTCAGGTGTGCGGTAATATTCGGCGGTAATAGAATTCTCATTCCGCATTTCATATCCTTTTTCCAGGATATAGCTGTCCACCTCCAGCCGGATGGAATCGGACATATTCTTTTCAAAATAAGAAAGTGTTTTTTGCCCTTCCGGAGTGATCTCATAGCAGATACTGTTTCCCTGTTTTCGCTCCAGAATCAGATGTGTATCCATCAGATCATGGATCGTCTGCTGAATATGAAAATATGTGGTATATTCATGATCCAGCAGAAAGTTGGTGATCTGGCTGTTGGAAAGAGGGAAGGTTACTTTTTTCAGCATGTATAAAATGATCATTTTATAAAGTGTAGAGGTATTTTCAATCATACAGATCCTCCTTATAAAGTCGACCCTGCCAGGTGTTTCGAACTTTCATCATATGATGCAGGTCGTTGAGTACAGAACGTTTGGCACTGCTCCAGAGAGGTGCGATCAGTAAATTTTTGGGTCCGTCACCGGTCACACGGTGAATGACAAGATCAGGGGACAGATGTTCCAGACAGGAAATCAGAAGATCTAGGTATTCTTCACGGGAAAGTGTCTGAAACTTTCCGGCAAGATAATCATCGGCAAGATCGGTTCCTTTCAGTACATGAAGCAACTGCAATTTGATTCCCTGGATGGGCTGGCAGTTCAGATAGTTGATTGTCTCAAGCATCTGTTCCGAAGATTCCCCGGGAAGTCCGAGAATTGTGTGAACGATGACTTCAAGATTACGTGCATGCAGATTTTTTACTGCGGCTTCAAAAGTAGAGAGTGGATAACCTCTTCGGATATAGGCAGCAGTATCGGCATGGATCGTCTGAAGTCCCAGTTCTACCCATACCGGTTTGATAGTGTTCAGTTCTGAGAGAAGTGTGAGAACATCTTCCCCCAGACAGTCTGGCCGGGTACCGATGCTGAGAGCTACCACACCTGGATGACGGATGGCTTCAAAAAAGAGCGGGCGCAGATATGAAACCGGTGCATAGGTGTTTGTGTATGCCTGAAAATAAGCAATGAACTTCTGTACCGGGCGCTTTTTTTGTATCAGTGACATCTGAGACTCTATCTGCGCAGAAACTGACTGGGAAGGATCTGCCGCAAAGTCACCGGAACCTCCGGCACTGCAGAAGATACAGCCACGGTTTCCCAGTGTACCATCCCGGTTAGGACAGGACATACCTCCGTTTAATGTGATTTTATAAACTTTTTCTTTGAAACGCTCCTGAAGCATATAGTCCAGGGAATGATAAGGTTTTTCCAGCCATTTTTTCATTACAGTCCCGTCCTTTTCCCAATTTATTTAATCATATCATTGGAGGGGACGCTTTGCAAGTCAAAACACCAGACAGGAAAAACCCCTTGCTTTTTTGCTGTATTGTGTTAAAATTGTATCATATTAAGTGCCCGGAAGAAGAAATGGTGGTACTTTATGTTCGCAATGAAAATATGGGGTAGTAAAGGAGAAAATCATGAGTAAAAAAATACATACAGAGGCAGTCGATCATTTGTTTGAAGCTGTTTTATGTCTGGAAAATAAAGAAGAATGTTATACATTCTTTGAAGATGTGTGTACGATCAACGAGCTGTTATCACTTTCTCAGAGATTTGAAGTGGCACGGATGTTGCGCCAGAAGAAAACATATCTGGAGATTTCCGAGAAGACCGGAGCATCCACAGCAACGATCAGCCGTGTGAACCGCTCTCTGACATACGGAAATGACGGATATGAGATGGTTTTTAACCGGATCGGAGAGAAAGAAGAATAAAGAACAAAAAGAAAATAAAGTACGAAAGAAAAGATCCTGTGGTTGGAAAATCAAAGCCACAGGATCTTTTTGTGTGTTTTGCTGTTAAAGAAATAACAGTAAAAATCCGCAGAATTTACAGAAATATATAAAATTTTATGTAACTGTTCAGTACCTTCACAGTTACGAGCCAAAATGCATTTAAACGATAAAAACACGCTTTGCGAGTTTTTATCGTTATCGCGGCACTCCTCAAGGTTCCGTGCAAGCACGGACTTTGACTCGTTGCTCGCGTAAATCACCTTCGGTGATGGTATTTTGGCTAGAGCGTGTCTGAAAAATCATTTCCGCAATCTGCAAGCCCCACTTTGCGGTATATTTTACCCTCATTCGGTTGCCGTAGCCCGCTACGCCGCCCTCATTCGGATAAAATCTCCCACAAACTGGGACTCGCAGCTCACGAAAAGCTTTTTTCAGACACGCTCTAGTATGTCTCGGGATTTTGACATATTCATGTCAAAACACCTCGCGGGACAGTGGCTACTGAATAGTTACAATTTTATAAACAGTTGCCAATATTTTATAAAATAAGAAAAATTTTACGAACAGAAAATGAAAAAAGTGAGAAAAAAATAACAATACACAAAAATGTTTGCTGAGATACGAAAAATATGTTACAATATGAACAAGAAATTTTCAAAAAGGAAAGATAACTATTGTAAAAAATGCACAGAAAGGAAGGGAAAATGAAAAAGTGGACAGACATCATTGAAAAACTTACGATGCTGACACAGCTCAGTCTGTCTCTCGTGACACCTCTTTTACTTTGTCTGGGGTTGTGCTGGTGGAGCAGTAACCGCTGGTCATTGGGTGGCTGGATCTATCTGATCGGCTTTTTCTTTGGCCTTGGAGGATCTGCCATGACAGCGTGGAAGTTTTACCGGTCGGTGGTTATGCGTCAGGAACGGACAGAAAAAAGAAAATCAAAAGTATCTTTCAACAGACATCTTTAGGAAAGGGAACAGGACAATATGGACAATAGAAAAGAAAGAATCCAGCCTGCCGTAAGAAAAGAAACAGAACATGTTATGGTGTATACGGCAGCAGGTGTGGCAGTGATGTGGTGTGTATTTCTGGCATTGCATCTTGTGATTCCGGAGAAAGTACCGTTTGATTATACTGTGATTCTTGGCGGGCTTTTCGGCGGTGCGGTTGCGGTATTGAATTTTTTTCTGATGGGGATGGCAGTGCAGAAAGCCGCAGCTGAGACAGAGGAAGCAGCGGCAAAGCGATGGATTCAGGCCAGTTATTCTCAGAGGAACATGATGCAGATGCTGTGGGTGATTCTTACAATTGTTCTTCCCTGTTTTCAGTTTGTAGCTGGAATCCTTCCACTTCTGATTCCTGGAACAGCAATCAAACTGGTGGGAGCAGTGAAAGGAAAATAAGGAGGTGAGAGACAGGGATGGAGGTTGATATCTCCGGTGCAAAGGTCTTTTTTACGACCCCGATCGATGTACCGCTTCTGGGAGAATTACAGATCAGCGAGACACTGATTGTCAGCTGGATCGTCATGGCGCTGATCACGGGAATATGCTTCTGGCTGACCAGAGGACTGAAGGTACGGAATATTTCAAAAAAACAGGCGGCAGCCGAATGGATCGTGGAGACTGCGGATAAGTTTGTACTGGGAAATATGGGAGAAAAGTTCCGGTACCTGATTCCGTTCGTATCAGCATTGTTTGCAACCAGTGTGGTATCCAATCTGATCAGCCTGATCGGACTTCGCAGTCCGACAGCGGATCTTTCTACAGAGGCTGCATGGGCAGCTGTGGTTTTTACGATGATCACAGCGCAGAAGATAAAAACAAACGGTGTGGGAGGGTATCTGAAAGGATTTACCACACCGATTCCGGTTATGACTCCATTCAATATTCTTTCTGAACTGGCAACGCCGATCAGTATGGCGTGCCGTCATTTCGGTAATATTTTATCAGGGGTTGTAATCAATGCACTGATTTATGGAGCACTTGCTCTGGCAAGTAGAAAACTGCTGGGACTGATTCCGGGAGCAGTGGGAAATGTACTTTCGCAGATCCCGGTGCTGGATGTGGGAATCCCCGCAGTATTATCTGTATATTTTGACTGGTTTTCCGGAGTGATGCAGGCATTTATTTTCTGTATGTTGACGGTGATGTACATTGCGAATGCAGCAGAGGAATAGATGGACGATACAGGGAAAAACAGAAGAAAACATGTGTAACGAAATTTTCAGGTAAATGTTATAGGAGGAAATAATATGGATTTTCAGATTTTGGCAAAAGGTATCGCACTGGCAGGATGTGCAATCGGCGCAGGATGTTCGCTGATCGCGGGTATTGGTCCTGGTATCGGTGAAGGAAATGCAGTGGCAAAAGCACTGGAAGCAATCGGACGGCAGCCGGAATGTAAAGGCGATGTTACAAGTACCATGCTGCTTGGATGCGCAATCGCAGAGACCACGGGTATCTATGGTTTTGTAACCGGTCTGCTTCTGATCTTTGTGGCACCTGGCATGTTTATGAAATTCCTGGGATAAGAACGAAAAGAAAACTAGGAGGAATAACATTATGCAGGTTCAGGAACTGGTAGGAATTATCCCCTGGACATTTGTTGCACAGATTTGCAATCTTTTTATTCAGATGTATCTGATCAAACGATTCTTGTTCAAACCGGTACACGAGATACTGGAAAAACGACGCGCGGCTGCAGATGCGGAAATCATACAGGCAGAGGAGACAAAAGCGAAAGCGGAGGCAATTCGTGCAGAATATGAACGAAATATGCAGGACGCAAGACAAAAGGCCAATGAGATTCTGGACAGCGCAAGAAATACTGCTGCGATCCAGAGTGAAAAAATCTTAAAAGAGGCTCAGGATCAGACCTTTGCAATGAAGAATAAAGCAGAAAAAGAGATTGCCCAGGAGAAGAAAAAAGCAGTTAATGAAGTGAAAGGCGAGATTGGCGATATGGCCGTGGAGATTGCCGGAAAAGTCATTGAACGTGAAATTAATGAAAAAGACCATGAAAAGCTAATAGACGAATTTATATCGAATGTAGGTGAAGTATCATGACAGAAACCGCCAGAATCTATGGGGGCAGTCTGTACGACCTTGCAGCTGAAGAAAATCTGACCGGTGAGATTCTCGGGCAGATGGAACAGATCCGCACACTTTTACTGGAGAATCCGGAGTATGAACGACTGTTGTCAGAACCTTCGATTCCTCAGATGGAAAGAAACGGGATGATCGAGGCGGCATTTGGAGGTCAGGCGCAACGATATTTGGTGAATTTTATGAAACTGATGTGTGAGAAAAATCTTCTCGGGGAATATTCCGGCTGTTTCGAGGCTTTCAAAAGCAGATATTATGAAGAGCATAATATCGCTGAGGCGGTTGTGACCAGTGTCTGTCCTCTGTCGGAGGAGCAGCAGAAACGCCTGAAAGAAAAACTGAAAAAAATCAGTGGAAAAGAGATTATCCTGATTCAGAAAACCGATCCGGTGTTACTGGCAGGGGTTCGGGTAGAACTGGATGGGAAATTGCTGGACGGAACGGTGAAGAACCGGATTTCGGAGATTTCCGACAAGATTCATCATGCAACAGTGTAGGAGGAAAACATGCAACTGAAACCAGAAGAAATATCCAAAGTCATCCGAAGTCAGATCAAGTATTATGAAAATGCGATCCGGCAGGATGAAACAGGTACCGTTCTGATGGTAGGTGATGGAATTGCCAGAGTCAGTGGTCTTGCAAACTGTATGGCAGGGGAACTGCTGGAGTTTGAAGACGGAAGCTTTGGTATGGCACAGAACCTGGAAGAAAACAGTGTATCTGTTGTTTTATTTGGTTCGGGGGAAACCATCAGTGAGGAGCAGATGGTAAAACGAACCGGAAAAGTAGTATCCGTTCCGGTAGGTGAGACTCTGATAGGCAGAGTTGTCAATGCGCTGGGACAGCCAATCGATGCGGGGGGACCGATCAGTGCATCGGAGTATCGGCCAATTGAAAGTCAGGCGCCGGGTATCTGTGAACGGCAGGGGGTATGTCAGCCGTTGCAGACCGGTATCAAGGCAATTGACTCAATGGTTCCAATCGGAAGAGGTCAGCGTGAGCTGATCATCGGTGACCGCCAGACAGGAAAGACAACCATAGCCACCGATACCATTCTGAATCAGAAAGGAAAAGATGTGATCTGTATTTATGTGGCAATCGGACAGAAGCGTTCTACCGTAGCCTCTCTGGTGGAAAATCTGGAGAAAAATGGTGCTATGGATTACACTATAGTGGTTGCAGCTACTGCATCGGAGGCAAGTCCGCTGCAGTATATCGTACCGTATACCGGCTGTGCGATGGGTGAATATTTTATGTATCAGGGGAAAGATGTCCTGATTATTTACGATGATCTGAGTAAGCATGCAGTGGCATACAGGGCACTGTCATTGCTGATTCGACGCCCACCGGGACGTGAAGCCTATCCGGGCGATGTATTTTATCTTCATTCAAGGCTTCTGGAACGTGCGGCAAAACTGGATGATGCACATGGAGGAGGATCGCTGACGGCACTTCCGATCATTGAGACTCAGGCAGGAGATATTTCAGCTTATATTCCGACTAATGTCATATCTATCACGGATGGACAGATATTCCTGGAATCAGAACTGTTCCATTCCGGTGTTATGCCGGCAGTTAATCCGGGTATTTCAGTTTCCAGGGTAGGAGGAAATGCGCAGATTAAGGCAATGAAGAAAGTTGCCGGTACATTAAAACTGATTTATTCCCAGTACAGAGAACTGGCAAGTTTTGCACAGTTTGGCTCTGATCTGGATGCAGATACCAAAATGCGTCTGGAACAGGGAGCACGGATTGTAGAAGTTTTAAAACAGAAACAGAATGCACCGGTGCCGGTAGAAAAGCAGGTAGCGATTCTTTATGCGGTCACAAAAGGAATTCTGTCCAAAGTAGTGACAGAAGATGTGGAACTGTATGAGGAAGAGTTATATATATGGCTGGATACGGATGTCCGTGGAGCAGAAGTGATGCAGGTGATCCGGGAAAGCGGAAAACTGGAAAAAGAAACAGAAGAAAAACTGAAAAGCGCTCTGGAAGCTTATACAGAAAGCTTTTTGGATACAAGAATTCAAAAATAAATAAAAAAAGAAGGAGGAACCTATGGCTGCAAATATGAAAGCGGTAAAACTGCGGATAAAAAGTGTGGAAAGCACCATGCAGATTACCAAGGCTATGGAACTTGTGGCGTCCTCCAAGCTGCGAAAGGCCAAGGAGCGGGCGGATACCTGCCGTCCTTATTTTCAGGAGTTGTACCGTACATTACAGGAAATAGCTAAAGGAAATACAGAATTCTATTCTGTTTATGCGAAAGAAGCGGTTCAGGAAAAATGCTGTTATGTCCTGATCGCAGGAGACCGGGGACTGGCAGGTGGGTATAATGCCAATTTACTGCGCTGTTTTGAGGAGGATGCAAAAGGGAAAATGGTCAGTGTTCTTCCTATTGGAAAAAAGGCGGTAGAATATGTCAGATCCAACAATCTGGAATATGTCACAGACGCTTTTGCAGAAATTGCGGATATTTCTGTAGCTGACTGTTTTGAAATCGCTTCTATCCTGTGCAAAGAATTTCGACAGGGAACATTTGGTCATGTGGAACTTTGTTATACCCGATTTGTTTCCATTCTGACGCAGAACCCGGAATCAGTTCCGGTACTTCCACTGATAGACATTGCAAAAGAAGAACAGGGATATAATGAGAAAGAAAGAATTCGTAATCTGATTTTGTATGAACCAAATGGAGTGGAAGTGTTTAACTCCATTGTTCCGGAATATCTCGGAGGTCTGATCTACGGTGGTGTCTGTGAGAGTGTGGCAAGCGAACTGGCAGCACGAAGAAATGCTATGGAGAAAGCAACCGGTAATGCCCAGGATATGATCGATGAGTTGAATTTGTATTATAACCGGGAACGCCAGGCAGGCATTACTCAGGAAATCACGGAGATTGTCGGAGGTGCAGAATGTCTGTAGCCGGACATACGGTGCAGGAAGCTGAAAGAAAAATATAAGGTAAGGAGATTGGTAGATGAGCGAAAAGCACATTGGAAAAGTAATACAGGTGACCGGACCGGTTCTGGATATTCGCTTTCCGGAGGGGGAGTTACCTGCACTCCTGAATGCCATAGAAATAGACAATCATGGAGAAAAACTGATCGTGGAAGTGGCGCAGCAGACCGGAGATCATACGGTTCGTTGCATTGCCATGAAATCGACAGATGGTCTGGTTCGTGGAACTGCCGCGGTGGATACGGGAAAACCGATTACGGTTCCTGTCGGAGAAGCCTGTCTTGGCAGAGTGTTTAATCTGCTGGGAGAGACGGTAGATGATCAGGGTCCGGTAATCACAGAGGAACAATGGCCGATCCACAGAAATGCACCGGAATACGAAGAGCAGGTTCCGGCAACAGAGATTCTGGAAACCGGAATTAAAGTTGTGGATCTGATCTGTCCGTATGCGAAAGGTGGAAAGATCGGTTTGTTCGGTGGTGCCGGGGTAGGAAAGACGGTTCTGATCATGGAACTGATTCACAACGTAGCAACCGCTCACGGAGGACTTTCCGTATTTACCGGTGTAGGAGAGCGGACAAGAGAAGGAAATGATCTTTATAATGAGATGAAAGAAAGCGGTGTTATTGATAAAACAGCACTGGTGTACGGACAGATGAATGAACCACCGGGAGCACGTATGCGTGTGGGTCTGTCCGGTCTTACGATGGCAGAGTATTTTCGTGATGTGAAAAATCAGGATGTACTGTTGTTTATTGATAACATCTTCCGGTTTACACAGGCGGGTTCGGAAGTGTCGGCCCTGCTCGGACGTATGCCGTCTGCAGTAGGTTACCAGCCAACTCTTGCTACAGAGATGGGTGCACTTCAGGAGCGAATCACTTCGACGAGAAAAGGATCCATCACATCTGTACAGGCTGTGTATGTGCCGGCGGATGACCTGACAGACCCGGCGCCGGCAACGACATTTACCCATCTGGATGCGACTACAGTTCTTTCCAGAGAGATTGCCAGTCAGGGTATCTATCCGGCGGTGGATCCACTGGATTCTACCAGCCGTATCCTGGCACCGGAGATTGTGGGAAAAGAGCATTATGAAATTGCACGTGCAGTACAGCAGGTACTGCAGCGTTACAAAGAACTGCAGGATATTATAGCTATCATGGGTATGGATGAACTGTCGGAAGAAGATAAAAAGACGGTTAACCGTGCACGAAAAGTACAGCGTTATCTGTCGCAGAGCTTCTCGGTTGCAGAACAGTTTACCGGAATGGCGGGAACTTATGTACCGTTAAAAGAGACATTGCGTGGATTTCGCATGATCCTTGACGGAGCGTGTGATGAGATTCCGGAGAGCTGCTTCCTGTTTGCCGGAAACATCGATGAGGTGTTTGAAAAAGCAAAAGTACAGAACCAGTAAAGGAGGGTAACGAATGAGCACATTTCCTTTGCGTATCGGTACACCGGACGGACTGCTGTATGAAGGAGAAGTCGCAAGACTTGTCTGCCGGACAATCAATGGTGATCTTGCGATTTTGCCAAGACACTGCAATTACTGTACGGCACTTGGCATGGGAGAAGCCCATATTGTACTGGAAGACGGCAGCAGGAAGAATGCAGCCTGTATCGGCGGGATGCTTTCTGTGATGAATGGAACCTGCCATGTGCTGGCAACAACCTGGGAGTGGGAAGAAGATATAGATACAGAGAGAGCGGAAGATGCCAGAAAACGTGCGGAAGCCAGACTGGCAGAAGGCGGTCTCAGCGATAAGGAATATCGGATCGTCAAGGCAAAACTGCAAAGAGCACTGGTTCGTCTCGGAGTGAAAGAATAAAGAAAAAATGTAATTGTTCGGTATCTTCCCGGATACGAGCAAAAAATGCAGGATTCGAAGAAATATCGAATCCTGCATTTTTAATGTTATTTGTAACTGTTCAGTACCTTCACAGTTACGTGCCAAAATGCATTTAAAATCACCTTCGATGATGGCATTTTGGCTTGTATGTCTCGGGATTTTGGCATATTCATGCCAAAACACCTCGCGGTACAGTGGCTACTGAATAGTTACTGTTATTTTTTCTTTTTTTCTTTGGTATCCGGGTGCAGATCGTCGATCAGAGATTCAATTAACTGCTTTTTCACATATACATCAAAACTGAGAAGGCAGATAAAAGAAAAAGTTTTCAGGAATTCCTGATCTTTTTCCGGGGCATCCTGAAACGTTTCGCGGGATAACCGATAGCGATTGGTAATATCTTCTTTCAGGATGTCTACCTGAGATTTTTCAAGACGGAAAACTTCATTATAAATATCTTCCAGAGAGAGGTTCTCAGAGGAAGAAAAATACGTATCGGTAATAGGTTTTAAAAGTGCCTGTATATCCGTAATAGATAAAATACTTTTAAAATAATAGATAAACACCAGCACAAGAAGATGCTCTTTGGAATATTTCTTTTTCAGTGGCGGAGGAAGCAGATCATTTTTTGCATAATTGTTGATCATGGTTTTCGTAAGAATTTTATCCTCCGGATAGCGCTTGGAGGAAGCCAGCTGAGCATCCATAAAGGTGGTTACCTGATCCATATATAAAGGAATATTTGGTACCTCCTCCGGTTTGATATAATCAATACGGGAAAGGCTTCCAAGAATGCTGTTTAAAAGATCACTTGTATCAATCGTCATCATATCACCTCTTCCACCCCATTATATAGTTTTTAATACTATTTGTAAATCTTTTTTTTAACGTTCCTGATGACAAGAAGCAACTAGCTTATCGGTGATTGGATCGGTAACGAGAGAGCTGAGATACTGTTTCGGGAGTGGCCGGTAACAATTGACTTGCGAACGGGTGCATGATATGATAAGAACACCTGTACGAAAAAATGTATTTCCGGAAATATTTCGAGATACATGTAAGAGATGGAGAGGAAAATATGAGTAAATATGATAGTTTGAATGCGATGCAGCAGGAAGCGGTATTCCATACCGAAGGTCCGGTTTTGATTCTTGCCGGTGCCGGATCTGGAAAAACCCGTGTCCTGACACACCGAATCGCATATTTGATAGAAGAAAAAGGGATTAATCCGTGGAATATTATGGCAATCACTTTTACTAATAAGGCAGCACAGGAGATGCGGGAAAGAGTGGATCAGATTGTGGGATTTGGTTCCGAAAGTATCTGGGTCAGTACCTTTCATTCCAGCTGTGTGCGGATGCTTCGCAGATATATCGATCGACTGGGGTATGATAATAATTTTACAATCTACGATACAGATGATCAGAAAACAGTAATCAAAGAGATCTGCAAGCGGTTAAACATCGATACCAAGCAGTTTAAAGAGCGAACATTGATGGCAGCAATTTCTTCCGCCAAAGACGAACTGGTATCTCCGGCAGAATATAAACTGCAGGCTTCGACTGCTTCCGGCTATGGTGCGCAGACGATTGCCCGTGTGTATGAAGCGTATCAGAAGCAGCTTCGTCAGAACAACGCGCTGGACTTTGATGATCTGATTGTAAAAACAGTGGAACTGTTTCAGTCATGCCCGGATGTGCTTGACTATTATCAGGAACGGTTCCGTTATATCATGGTAGACGAGTATCAGGACACCAATACTGCCCAGTTCAAATTTGTAAGTCTGTTGGCTGAAAAATATAAAAATCTCTGTGTAGTCGGTGACGATGATCAGTCCATTTACAAGTTCCGTGGTGCCAATATCGGAAACATTCTGGGATACGAAAAAGTATTTCCACAGGCAAAGGTTATCAAACTGGAACAGAATTACCGTTCTACACAGAATATTCTGAATGCGGCGAACGAAGTGATTAAAAATAATGAGGGGAGAAAAGACAAGACCTTATGGACGGCAAATGAAGAAGGATCTCCCATTCATTTCCGTCAGTTTCAGAATGGGTATGAAGAAGCAGAATATATTGCAGGTGCGATCAGCCAGAAAGTCCGGGAAGGAATCTATGATTACAAGGACTGTGCGATTTTGTATCGTACCAACGCCCAGTCCCGTCTGTTTGAGGAAAAATTCCTGATTGCAAATATTCCGTATAAGATCGTAGGCGGTGTAAACTTCTATGCGAGAAAAGAAATTAAGGATCTGCTCGCTTATATGAAGACCATTGATAATGCGAAAGACGATGTAGCAGTCAAAAGGATCATCAATGTACCAAAACGTGGTATCGGTGCGGCAACTCTCGGAAAGGTGCAGGATTATGCGGATGCTTATGGTATCAGTTTTTATCAGGCACTTCGACAGGCGGAAGAGATCCCGACACTTGGTCGTGGAAGTGCAAAAGTACGTCCATTCGTGGAATTCATTCAGAAATTCCGTAGCCAGATAGAGTATCTGTCGGTAAAAGAGTTGCTGGAAAAGCTGATTGAAGAGACAGGTTATGTGAAAGAGCTTGAAGCAGAAGATACGGATGAAGCAAAAGCACGTATCGAAAATATCGATGAGTTGATATCCAAAGCAGCGTCTTACGAGGATGAGGCAGAAGATCCAAGTCTGTCCGGATTTCTGGAGGAAGTGGCACTGATAGCAGATATCGATTCGGTGGAAGAGAGTGATAACCGCGTACTTTTGATGACTCTGCACAGCGCGAAAGGTCTTGAATTTCCGAATGTCTATCTGGCGGGTATGGAAGATGGTATTTTCCCGGGGTATATGACAATTGTGGGAGATGATCCGCAGGATATGGAAGAAGAAAGACGTCTCTGCTACGTGGGAATTACAAGAGCAATGAAGGAACTGACGTTGAGTGCGGCACAGCAACGTATGATCCGTGGAGAAACACAGTATAACAAGGTATCCCGTTTTATCCGGGAGATACCACGGGAACTGGTAGAACTTGGAAGAGAGCCGAAAGCGCGAAGGATTACAAAGATGCCGGAACCATCCAGCAGTTATGCAAAGATGCGTCAGACCTACCAGAAGACCAGCTTTTCCCAAAAACAGTTTGAAGTTAAAAAATCACAGGGACTTGCTTATGGTGTGGGAGACACAGTACACCATATCAAATTCGGAACCGGAACGGTGCAGGCGATCGTTGATGGGGGCAAGGACTATGAGGTTACAGTAGATTTTGATAAAGCCGGAACAAAGAAAATGTTTGCATCCTTTGCAAAATTAAAGAAAATAACAGAATAAATTTTTGTGGTAAAATCACAGGGATAGTGGTATAATAATACTAGTTTTTGGAAGCTATGCTTTTAGAGAAAGGACGGTGTTTAACATGAATAAACTTGACGAGTTAATGGCCTTGCTGCAAAAGCAGGAAAAAGAAGAAGAAAAATGCAAAAACACAGTAATGTGGGTACTGGCAATTATAGGTGCCGTTGCGGCAGTGGCAGGTATTGCATACGCAGTGTACCGTTTTTTCACACCGGATTATCTGGAAGACTTTGAAGATGATTTCGATGATGATTTTGACGATTACTTTGAAGATGAAGATAACGAAGAAAATTAAAATGTGAATACACAAAACGGCAGGAAAGCTTCGGAGGAGACCCCGGAGCTTTTCTTCGGTTAAAAGCTGCAGACAGAAAAAACAAGAAGAAAGGACAGCAGATGAAAAAAGGCGAAGTATACGAGGGAATCATTGAACAGATAGATTTTCCGAATAAAGGAAAGGTAGTGGTGGACGGACAGACGGTGATCGTAAAAAATGGAATGCCTGGGCAAAAAGTTCGTTTTATGATCAATAAAAAAAGGGGCGGAAGAGTAGAAGCAAGGCTTCTGGAAGTATTAGAACCATCACCGCTTGAAACGAGAAAACCGGTCTGTTCCATCTTTCCGCAGTGTGGAGGATGCATGTATCAGACCATGGATTACAGCCACCAGTTGGAGATGAAGCAGGAGCAGATCCGCAGACTCCTGGACACAGCGATCAAAAACGGTGGGCAGGTGGATGAAAACGGAAACCCGGATTATGTTTTTGAGGGAATCAAGGGAAGTCCTACAGAATTCTGTTACCGCAATAAGATGGAATTCTCGTTCGGAGATGCCGAAAAAGACGGCCCGCTGACACTGGGACTCCATAAAAAGGGAAGTACCTATGATGTGCTGACCGCATCCGACTGTAAGTTGGTACATGAAGATCTGACGAAGATTTTGACCTGTGTGCTGGATTACTGTAAGGAACAGGGATTTACCTATTATCATAAGATGCGCCATGAGGGATATCTGAGGCATCTGCTGCTGCGTCGGGGAAATACGACCGGGGAGATTCTGATCAATCTGGTAACGACTACGCAGCTGAATCCTGATCTTTCTGAACTGGTGGAACGTCTTATGGCGCTTTCTCTGGAAGGGAAGATCGTGGGAATCCTGCATATTCTGAACGATTCGCTGGCAGATCTTGTACAGAGTGATGAGACCAGAGTGCTGTATGGACAAGATTATTTCTATGAAAATCTTCTGGGACTGAAGTTTAAGATCACGCCGTTCTCCTTCTTCCAGCCGAATTCTCTCGGCGCGGAAGTGTTGTATGAAACTGCACGAAGCTATATTGGGGATACCAGAGACATGACGGTCTTTGATCTCTACAGCGGAACTGGTACGATTTCACAGATCCTGGCAGCAGTGGCGAAAAAAGTGATTGGTGTGGAGATCGTAGAAGAAGCCGTTGTGGCAGCCAGGGAAAATGCTGAGAGAAACGGCATCAAAAACTGCGAATTTATCGCCGGTGATGTGCTGAAAGTGCTTGATGAGATTGAAGAAAAACCGGATTTTATCGTACTTGACCCGCCGCGGGACGGTATCCATCCGAAAGCTCTTCCGAAGATCATCGAATACCAGGTGGATAATTTGGTTTATATTTCCTGTAAACCGACCAGCCTTGCAAGGGATCTGGAAATCTTTTTACGGTGTGGCTATCGCGTGGAGCGGTGCGTATGTGTCGATCAGTTTGCACAGACAGTTCACACAGAAACGATCTGTCATCTGAAACATATAATAGAAAAACAGTAACTGTGATGATACTGAGCAGGTACGAAAACAGCTGGACGAAACGCATCTGACAAGATAAAATAAAGATAATTGTATGATGAATCAAAGAATCAAAAAATGACAGCAAAGAGAGGTTTAATTAATGAATAAACAATCTGAAAAATTAGCAAAAGCAATTGCATATGAGGCAAAGAAAAAGAAGGAGAGAGATGAGGATAAACGTCCGGCATTTCATGTAACGCCGACAACCGGCTGGTGCAACGATCCGAACGGATTTTCCCGATTTGGTGAGGAATATCATCTGTTTTATCAGTATTATCCATATGAAAATAAATGGGGTCCGATGCACTGGGGACATTGCAGGACAAAAGATTTTATCAAATGGGAAGAACTTCCATGTGCGCTGGCACCGGATATGGAATACGATGGTCAGGGATGTTTTTCCGGAACAGCTGTGGAACATGAAGGAAAACATATTCTGATGTATACCAGTGTTCTGGAAAAAGATCTGGAGGATGGCACACATATGGTACGCCAGACACAGAGCATTGCGATCGGTGATGGCGAAAATTATGAAAAAGTGGCAGAAAACCCGGTGATCACCGCAGACTGCCTGCCGGAAGGAAGCTCCCCGGTGGATTTTCGTGATCCGAAGATCTGGAAAGAAGACGGACGCTTCTATGCATTGATCGGAAGCAAGGCAGAGGATGGAAGCGGTCAGCTGGCACTATTTACATCTGAAGACGCGCTCCACTGGAATTACGAGAAAATGATCGACCAGTGTAAAAACCGTTATGGAAAAATGTGGGAGTGCCCGGATTTCTTTGCACTTGACGGCTGTCAGGTTCTGATCGTATCTCCGCAGTTTATGAGAGCAGAAGGACTGGAGTTTCATAATGGAAACAATTCCATCTATTTTACCGGAGATTATGAGAAAGAGACGATGACTTATACCAGAGGCGATGCGAGACAGGTGGACTATGGTATGGATTTTTATGCACCGCAGACGGTAGAAACAACCGATGGAAGAAGAGTTATGATTGCATGGCTGCAGAGCTGGGATAATTTCATGACTCCGGAAGATATGGACTGGACCGGTCTTATGACCATTCCGAGAGAACTCCATGTGGAAGACGGCAGCCTGGTACAGCTTCCGGTACGTGAGATTGAAAATTATTATACCGGCGAGCGCAGCTATGAAAATGTCACCCTGGAAAACCAGTCTGCTGAACTGGACGGAATCACAGGCAGAAGTTTTGACATGACGGTAGAAGTAAAAAAAGAGGATCTGGAAGGATTCTCCATTTTGCTTGCCTGCGATGATGAAAATTATACGGAACTGTACTATAACAGATACCAGGAATTATTTACCGTGGATCGTACGTATTCCGGTCTGGTAAGAGATGTGATCTGCAGTCGCAGTATGAAGGTGGCAAATGAGAAAGAAACGATCAAATTCAGGATTGTGATGGATAAGTATACAATAGAAGTATTTGCAAATGATGGTAAACAGGCGATGACAACACTGATCTATACGGATTTGAAGTCGCAGGGAATCGTATTTTCTAGCGATGGAAAAGCAACATTCAGCGTTACACAGCATACAATTACCATGCCGGAATAGACCCTTTCTTGTGGGAATAAGATTCCTATGCTATAATGTGCAAAGATCAGAAATTAAAGGAGAACAGAAGTGAAATTACAATTTAATGTGCAGATGAGCAGACAGTATCTGTTTGATTTCTTTCTGCAGCATACCTACCGGACCCTGCGTGGAAAGCTCAGTCTTCTGGCAGGACTTGCGATGATTCCACTGTGTGTGCTTACCTGGAACCGGGTGGGAAGAATGTTCAGCGTGTGTTATATATTTTTTGCTGTATTTTTCCTGCTCCTGATGCCGGGAAAACTTTGGATCAAGGCGGATCAGGGATTCAAAAGAACACCAGTGTATCGTAAACCATTTACTTACAAAGTAGACAGTACCGGAATCACCACGATCCAGAACGCGCAGACCGGACATCTGAAATGGGCTCAGGTGGAAAAGGTGATTGACAGTCAGTTATGTCTGTATGTCTATATCAACAAGGCAGATGCATATGTATGGCCCAAGGCAGCAGTCGGTAAAAATTATCCGAAGCTGATGGAACTTCTGAAAAAACATGTAGATGCAAGAAAACTGAAGATCCGTCTGAAATAAAGAAAGAGGAAAACAATGACAATAGAAACAAACAGTCCTGAAGAGACCTTTGCACTGGGACAGAAACTTGGAGAACAGGCAAAAGCAGGACAAATCTATACCCTAAATGGAGACCTTGGCGTTGGGAAAACAGTGTTTACTCAGGGAATCGCCAGAGGACTAGGAATCACAGAAGCGGTCAGTAGCCCGACATTTACCATTGTACAGGTATATGAAGAGGGAAGACTTCCTTTTTATCATTTCGATGTATACCGTATCGGAGATATCGAAGAGATGGAAGAAATCGGTTATGATGATTATTTCTTCGGAAATGGTGTGTGTATGATCGAATGGGCGGAACTGATCGAAGAACTGATTCCGGAAAACAGTATTCATGTAACAATTGAGAAAGACCTGGAAAAAGGATTTGATTACCGTCGGATCACCATTACCGGTCTGGAAGGATGGGAGAACAAATGAAAATATTAGCACTTGACAGCTCAGGACTGGTAGCGTCTGTCGCAGTTGTGGAAGACAATCAGCTGTTGGCGGAATATACGGTGAATTATAAAAAGACACATTCTCAGACCCTGCTTCCGATGCTTGATGAGATCGCGAAGATGATCGAACTGGATCTGGAAACCATAGATGCTATTGCAGTGGCAGCAGGTCCGGGATCGTTTACCGGACTTCGTATAGGTTCCGCTACGGCAAAGGGACTGGGATTGGCATTAAAGAAACCGCTGATACCGGTGCCAACAGTAGACGCACTGGCATATAATCTGTATGATTCTACAGGTGTGATCTGCCCGATGATGGATGCGAGAAGAAAACAGGTCTACACTGGAATCTACCGCTTTGCAGATCACGAACTGGTAACAGTGAGCAGACAGAAAGCAATTGCTGTGGAAGAACTGATCCGGGAACTGAATGCATTGGGAGAAGCGGTGGTCTTTCTGGGAGACGGTGTTACGGTTTATCAGGAGATGTTAAAAGAAAATATGCAGGTACCGTACAGTTTTGCACCGGCACATCTGAACAAACAGCGTGCAGGAGCTGTGGGAGCATTGGCAGAAAAATATTACCGGGAAGGCAAGACAGTGACAGCAGCCGAGCATCAGCCGGAATATCTTCGGGTATCTCAGGCAGAGCGGGAGCGTGCGGAAAGAGAAGCAGGAAAAAAATAATGAAAATTCGGGAAATGCAGCTGGACGATCTGGAACAGGTGATGAAGATTGAAAATGAGAATTTCTCTCGCCCGTGGACAGAAACAGGTTTTTTTACTTTTCTGATCCGTCAGGATACGTTATTTCTGATAGCGGCGGAAGGAGAAGAGATCCTTGGGTATTGTGGTGTTGTGATGGTACAGGACGAAGGAGATATTACGAATGTATCTGTGAAAAAAGACAGGCAGAACCATGGTACCGGCAAGCTTCTGGTGCAGGAGCTGATCAGAATAACGAATGAGATGGGAGTGTCCCGTCTTTTTCTGGAAGTCCGCGAGAGCAATGAAAGGGCAATTCATGTATATGAAAAAGCCGGATTTGTGAAAAATGGCTTACGGAAAAATTATTATGAGGATCCGGTGGAACATGCAGTACTGATGGTGCATGAGACAGTTGGAAAAGAAAGATAGAGGAATTAAAAATTCGATGTTAGATGTATGTTTATTGGGAACAGGTGGGATGATGCCGCTGCCACGCAGATATCTTACCTCCTTCCTTGCCAGATATAACGGAAGCAGTCTGATGATCGACTGTGGAGAGGGAACTCAGGTGGCAGTGAAGTCGAAAGGATGGAGCTTTAAACCGATCGATGTGATCTGCTTCACTCATTATCATGCAGATCATATCAGTGGTCTTCCGGGAATGTTACTGACTATGGGAAATGCAGAACGTACGGAACCGCTGACCCTGATCGGACCGAAAGGACTTGAACGGGTAGTTAATGCTCTTCGTACCATTGCTCCGGAACTTCCATTTCCAATTATTTGCAAAGAAATTCAGGGGCAGGAAGAAAAATTTTCCGTTCGGGGGTATGAGATCACGGCGTTTCGGGTGAACCATAATGTGACCTGTTACGGCTATACCGTAGAGATTCGCCGTGGTGGAAAATTCTCTGTGGAACAGGCAAAAGCCAACGAGATTCCACTGAAGTACTGGAATCCACTGCAAAAAGGTGAGTCCATCGAGGCAGGCGGAAAGGTGTATACACCGGATATGGTACTCGGACCGGCAAGAAAAGGTCTGAAAGTCACATACTGTACGGACAGTCGTCCGACGGTATCGATGGAAGAACATGCAAAAGAATCGGATCTGCTGATATGTGAGGGAATGTACGGAGAACCGGAAAAAGACGCAAAAGCGAGAGAATACAAGCATATGACGATGAAAGAGGCGGCAAAACTCGCGAAAAAAGCACAGGTCAAAGAAATGTGGCTGACACATTTCAGTCCCTCTCTGGTACATCCGGAAGAATATATGGATGGTGTAAGAGAGATTTTCCCGAACAGTTATGTTGGAAAAGATGGAAAATCCGTGGATTTGTTATTTGAGGAGGAAGAAAATGAGTGAGAAAGATGTTTTAATTCTGGCAATTGAGAGTTCCTGTGATGAAACGGCAGCTTCCGTAGTGAAAAATGGACGAACCATTTTGTCTAATATAATTTCTTCTCAGATTGCACTGCATACTCTGTATGGAGGGGTGGTGCCGGAAATCGCATCCAGAAAACATATTGAAAAAATAAATCAGGTAGTAGAAGAGGCGTTGACAGAGGCAGATGTTACGCTGGAGGATCTGGATGCTGTCGGAGTCACCTATGGCCCGGGTCTGGTTGGAGCACTGCTGGTGGGAGTGGCAGAAGCGAAGGCAATCAGCTATGCGAAGAAACTGCCGCTGATAGGAGTCCATCATATCGAGGGACATGTTTCTGCCAATTATATTGAACATCCGGATCTGAAACCACCGTTTATGTGCCTGATCGTATCCGGCGGACATACCCATCTGGTGATCGTCAAAGATTACGGTGAGTTTGAAATTCTTGGAAGAACGAGAGATGATGCGGCAGGGGAAGCCTTTGATAAAGTAGCACGTGCCATTGGTCTGGGATATCCGGGTGGACCAAAGATTGATAAAGTGTCCAAAGAGGGGAATCCGAATGCCATTGTATTTCCAAAGGCAAAACTGGAGGATCCTTATGATTTCAGTTTCAGTGGAGTAAAATCTGCAGTTTTAAATCATATCAATCGATGTAAGATGCAGGGAGAAGAAATCTGTGAGGCAGATATTGCTGCATCTTTCCAGAAAGCAGTGGTAGATACACTGGTGGAAAAAGCGGTAAAGGCGGCAAAAGAGCATCATATGGATAAACTGGCCATTGCTGGTGGTGTTGCCTCCAACAGTGCTTTGCGTCAGGCGATGAAAGAAGCGTGCGAGAGAGAACATATCAGGTTTTATTATCCATCGCCGATCTTCTGCACCGATAATGCGGCAATGATTGGTGTTGCGGCTTATTACGAATACAAAAAAGGTGTGCGTCACGGATGGGATCTGAATGCAGTTCCAAATCTGAAACTGGGAGAACGGTAAGAAAGGAAGGTGATACCAGTGAAATGTACAGCAATCATTCTGGCAGCAGGTCAGGGAAAAAGGATGAAAAGCAATGTACAGAAACAGTTTTTACAGCTGGGAGAATATCCGGTGCTGTATTATTCACTGAAAGCTTTTCAGGATTCACCGGAAATCACAGACATTGTTCTGGTGTGTGGGAAAACAGAAATCAATTACTGTAAAGATGCATTTGTGCAGAAGTATCATATTGATAAAGTGTCAGAAGTAGTTGCAGGTGGAAGAGAGAGATATGAATCGGTTTATCAGGGACTTTGTGCCTGTCACAAAACAGATTATGTTCTGATTCACGATGGAGCAAGACCATTTGTCACAGAAGAACTGATTCAGCGAGGCCTTGACTGTGCGAAAGAATATCAGGCATGTGCAGCAGGTGTGCCATCCAAAGATACAGTGAAGATAATTGGTGAAGGAAAAAAAGTGGTATCTACACCGGATCGGAGTCATGTGTGGAATGTTCAGACACCACAGATATTTGAGTATCATCTGATAGAAGAAGCTTATGAAAAAGCACTGATGCATGACAGCAGCAGAATTACAGATGATGCTATGATAGTAGAGAATTATGGAAATCATGAGGTATGGTTATATGAAGGATCTTATAAAAATATAAAAATTACTACACCGGAAGACCTTGAAATTGGTGAAATATTTGCCCGTGAAACATATGATAAAAAAAAGTAAAAAAAATGGAAAAAGTATATTGACATATTGAAAAACAGATGATAGAATATCACTTGTCTTCGAGCGAGACGAAAGCGCAGACCACTACAGAGATATGGAGAGGTATCGAAGTGGTCATAACGAGGCGGTCTTGAAAACCGTTTGTCCG
>ERZ839489.130-NODE-130-length-92084-cov-17.720566_pt1 | contig 92084 bp, 88 predicted proteins | sample MGYA00519938_ERZ839489 | MGnify/ENA primary metagenome ERZ839489 (study PRJEB31850, sample SAMEA3708846) | human gut metagenome | biome: human gut; feature: human-associated habitat; material: faeces | place: China | collected 2014 ...
TATTCACATTCTCTACAGCCTTTAATACTCCCTTGCCACAATAGCGGCTCTTGTCGCCATCACGAAGTTCCAAAGCCTCATTCTCACCTGTTGAGGCACCAGACGGAACTGATGCGCGACCAACGATGCCAGACTTTAAAGACACCTCAACCTCTACTGTAGGATTGCCACGAGAATCCAAGATCTCTCTTGCATGAACATTTTCGATAATCATAATACAATAATCTTTATAATTATAAAACTTTTATATAAACCGCATGAACACAACTATCGGTCGTGTAAATACGATTCTTTTCCGAGTGCAAAAATAGTAATCATAAGAGAAACCACCAAATTCGGAGCGTCATCAAAAATAGGTATTTCACAAAAAATGCCCAAATGTAGATATGGCATATTCTCTGTATTATGCTAACAATGGTGCTTTATGGAGTGATAGAGTAAAAGAAATATACTAACAAAACAGAAATTCCACGGCATTTAGTTAAAGAATACCAACATCCGACATCAAAGGAATAAAAATACCCACAAAATAGATATCTTTGCGCAGTAAATGACACACCGATTATACATACACCATAACGCCCTTCGTTTATAGTAAGTAGTCCAAACACCCCTTTTGCAGACAACTTATTATTAACGAATCAAATATTTCATGGGCCTAATCATATTATATTTCTTAAGTGCTCTGTCACTATCCTTTTTATGTTCCGTCCTCGAGGCGGTACTCCTATCCACTCCTATGTCGTTCATCTCGATGAAGGAGAGTCAAGGCAGCAAGACAGCCTCCTTGATGAAACAGTACAAGAACAACGTGGACCGTCCCGTAGGCGCAATCCTTTCGCTCAATACCATTGCCCACACCATCGGTTCGGCAGGTGTCGGCGCCGAGTCGATGAAGCTCTTCGGCGAAGAATACTTCGGACTGATATCAGCCATTCTCACGCTGTTGATCCTTGTGCTTTCCGAAATCATCCCCAAGACCATCGGAGCATCCTACTGGCGTTCGCTCGCCATGCCTTCCACCAAGACTATCCGCGTGCTCATCTTCATCACCTACCCTCTCGTTCTGCTCTCAGAGCTGATCACAAAGGTGTTCACCCCGAAGGCGCATCAAGCCTCCGTGAGCCGCGAAGAAGTGTCGGCGATGGTTGACGTAGGCACCACGGAGGGCATCTTCCGCGAGTCAGAAAGCAAGATTATCAAAAGCTGCATCCGTCTGGCTGCCGTTAAGGCACGCGAGGTGATGACACCATCCATTGTGGTAGAATCTGCCAACCTGAACCTTACCATCAAGGAGTTCTACGAGCAGCAGACATGGAATTTCTCACGCATACCCGTCTACGACAAAAGTAAGGAATACATCATCGGCTACGTGCTGAAAGACATGGTGCTGAAGAAGTTGTCGGACGACAAGTTCGAGACCAAACTCTCCGACCTCATGCGCCCGATACTTTCCTTCAACGAAGACGATTCGGTATATCAAATATGGGAGAAGATGCTGGAGAAGCGCGAACACATCTCCATCATCCTCGACGAATACGGCTGCCTACGTGGCGTGGTCTCAATGGAAGACATCATAGAAACCATGACCGGCGTAGAGATTGTGGACGAGGATGACGTGGCTGTTGACATGCAAGCTTTCGCAAAAGAAAAGTCGCGTAAAATGTTGCAAAAAGGAAAATAGCAAGAATCCATGCCACAAGTAAACATTCAACATTAAGAGCGCAAAGAGTTTGCTCATCTCAGATTGAATACATATCTTTGCAACATAAAACAAAATAAAAACAAAAACAACCCAATTATGAACATAGGAGACAAAATACCCGAGATTCTTGGCATAGACCAAGACGGACGTGAAATCAAGGCAAGCGACTATCAAGGTCGCAAACTCGTACTTTACAGCTATCCCAAGGCAAACACCAGCGGATGCACAGCCGAGGCATGTTCCCTCCAGGCACACAAAGAGGAGTTGGCAGCAGCCGGCTACGACATAATAGGCGTCAGCAAGGACAAACAGGCCCTGCAGAAGAAATTCGCCGACACTCAGGGACTGCAGTTCCCGCTCATCGCCGACACCGAGACAACACTCTTGCAGCAACTTGGTTGCTGGGGCGAAAAAGTAGCCTGCGGCAGAAAGACCATCGGCATCCTGCGCACAACATACCTCGTTGACGAAAATGGCATCATCCAGAAAATCTTTACACCCAAAGAGATAAAGACGAAGATTCACGCCGAACAGATTCTGCAGTACATCAATAAAGAATAAAACTCTCACAAAGTTCAGAGAAGTTTAAGGAGTTAAGGAGTTAAGCCAAATGCTTTTAATGCTGTAAATCAAGCAAAAACACTAATGGCTTAACTCCTTAACTCCTTAACTTCTTAACTTCTTAACTTCTTAACTACTCCTTAACTCCTTAACTTCTTAACTACTCCTTAACTACTTAACTCCTTAACTACTTAACTCCTTAACTACTCCTTAACTCCTTCACCCCCTACGCTTTGAAAGATTTGCCATCATTACCGCACTCAGACCCGCAGTCTCCGTACGCAAACGACTCCTGCCAAGCGATATCGACTCGTAGCCATGCTCCATAGCCAACCTCACCTCATCGATAGAGAAATCACCCTCCGGACCGACAAGCACCGTGACCGGCGTCTCCGCGTCCATCGCAGAAAGCTCGTCAAACAAATCCCGACGCGCCACCTCCTCATAACAATGAGCAATAAACTTACGACCCTCGCGCTCCCTCGCAACAAACTCCCTGAAGCCACACATCTCGTTCACCACAGGCTTACAAGCCTTGTGACTCTGCTTCATAGCCGAGACAACGATACGCTCCACCCTGTCCGTACGCAGTGTCTTGCGCTCAGAGAACTTACAATCCAAGAAGCTAATCTCGTCGAAGCCAATCTCAGTAGCCTTCTCCGCCATCCATTCCATACGATCCATCATCTTCGTAGGCGCAATGGCAAGAGAGATACGTCCCCGCCACTCACGCTCATACGGCAGAGTCTCCAGAATGTTGTACAAGCAATGCTTGCCCGATGCCACACTAACCTCAGCATCAAACAATCCCCCCTCGCCGTCTACGAGCACCATACGGTCGCCACTTTGAAGGCGAAGCACCCTGACAGCGTGCTTCGCTTCCTCCTCCGGCAGTTCACCAACGCTCGCAGCATTGGGAACATAGAAATATCTGATTTCCTTCATGCCCTAAGCCTTAACCTCCTTCTTCGTTCTGAACATCACAAGGAACAGCAATGCCACAACAAGCGCATAACCAGCAAAAATGAACCAACATGTCTGCCAATCGCCCAGCAGATAACCACCCTCTGTCCAATGGCAATAATGATTAATCACCTGACCAGCAAGCAACGTACCGACCGTTGCGCCCAAACCATTAGTCATCAACATGAACAAACCCTGCGCAGAAGCCTTCACATTCTCATCACACTCCGCGTTCACAAACAATCCGCCCGACACATTGAAGAAGTCGAACGCCACACCATAAACCACGCATGACAACACGAAGAGCAGCACACCCGGCATCATCGGGTTACCCAAACCGAAGAAACCAAAGCGCAGCACCCAGGCGAACATCGCGATGAGCATAACCATCTTTATGCCATAACGACGCAGAAAGAACGGGATAAGAAGAATACACAAAGCCTCTGCCACCTGACTGATCGAAACGAGCAGCGTAGCATTGTTGGCAGCGAAAGAGTCTGCCATCTCTGGTATGCCCTTAAAACTTGTAATAAACGGCGTTGCATAACCATTCGTCACCTGCAGCGACATTCCGAGCAAACCAGAGAAAATGAAGAACAAAGCCATACGCTTAGTCTTGAACAGCTTGAACGCGTTCAAGCCGAACGCCTCCGCAAGCGACTGCGCCTTCTTTGCCTGAAGCTTGCATTGCGGCAGCGTCATACAATAAACAAAAAGCACAAAGCTCAACACACCAGAAACAAGAAACTGCAAATGAGTATATTGAAACTTATTAGCGTTATCAGCAAGTGTCAAACCAAACGAACCACCATCTACGACAGCACAATTCACAAACCACATCGTAGCGATAAAACCAACAGTACCAAACACACGTATCGGCGGAAAATCCTTAACCGTATCAAGACCATGGTTAGTAAGAATAGCAAAAGCTGCTGTGTTAGACAACGCAAGCGTAGGCATATAGAAAGCCACACTCAACGTGTACAACGACATAAAGAGCGTCTTGTCCGGAGTCGCACTATTCATGCCCATCATAAACAGACCAACCATAAACACACCAGCAAGCAAATGACAGTAACCAAGCAAACGCTGAGGTTGTATAAGGCGGTCAGCCACAATACCCATTAAGGTAGGCATAAAAATCGAAACGATACCCTGTATCGCATAGAACCAAGAAATCTCGGCACCCATACCAGCATTTCCGAGATATTGACCCATACAAGTGAGGTAAGCACCCCAAACTGCGAACTCCAAGAAGTTCATTAATGCCAAACGCACTTTAATATTCATAATTGTAATAGTATTTGTTTTCTGATTATGAGGTTAACGACCCAATTCGTAGCCGTATATTTCGCAAAGGTACAATCTTTTTTAAAAATACAACAAGAATGAAGAACAAAATACACGCCACGCATAAGTTTTGCATATTTAGATTTGTGTGTATCGGCAAAAAATCGTACCTTTGCAGGGTTTTCGTAACCTTTGCGAAAACAGACATCAGTTTATTACGCGTAAGAAAGTTTAGGTATATAAGATGAGACAACTTAAAATTCAAAAAAGTATTACAAACCGTTCCAGTGAAGCACTTGACAAATATCTTGTCGAAATTGGTCGTGCTCCGCTGATAACCATTGATGAAGAGATTGAGCTTGCGCAAAAAATCAAAAAAGGAGGTCCGGAGGGCGAACGCGCTAAGGACAAACTTGTAACAGCCAATCTGCGATTTGTGGTATCTGTTGCCAAACAATACCAGCACCAAGGACTTACCCTTACCGACCTTATCGACGAAGGCAATATAGGTCTGATAAAAGCTGCTCAGAAGTTTGACGAGACTCGCGGTTTCAAATTCATCTCATACGCCGTATGGTGGATTCGTCAGAGCATACTTCAAGCCATTGCAGAACAGAGTCGCATCGTACGTCTGCCGCTCAACCAAGTTGGTTCACTGAATAAAATCAACCACGAGATTAACAAGTTTGAACAGGAAAACCAGCGACACCCATCTGTTTCAGAACTTTCTGAAGCTACAAACATAGACGAAGAGAAAATCGGTCAAAGCCTCATGGCAGACGGACACCACGTAAGTATCGACGCTCCTTTCCAAGATGGCGAAGACAACTGTATGCTCGACGTTATGCCGAGTGGCGAAGACAGCCGAACAGACCGTCAAGTCGACCACGAGTCAATGGCATTAGAACTCAACTCGGTGCTTAACAAAGTGCTCAAGGATCGCGAAATCACAATCATTCGCGAGTGCTTCGGCATCGGCTGCCACGAGAAAGGTCTTGAAGAGATTGGCGACCAGCTCGGTCTGACACGCGAGCGTGTACGCCAAATTCGCGAGAAGAGCATTGCGAAACTCCGCGATAGCGGTAACGCAAAGATTTTGATGAAGTATTTAGGTTAGGCTAAATTTTAATTGTTCAGTAAGTGGCGAACAGTTAGCTTCCGAACTGATTGTCACTTATAAAAGTGCCCTCGAAAAAAGCAACCGCTTTATTTCGGGGGCACTTGTCTATTCATTTCACGAGCGAAGCGAATTATCTTAGTGTACAGAACGTGCAGACCCACCAAAAACAATTTAGGCGGCAAGTCTCTTTATTATGAGACTTACCGCCTAACTCGTTAGTTACGAGGGCTTATCTTATTATTCCTCTACTGCAGCCTGCGCAGCTGCGAGACGTGCGATAGGCACACGGAATGGAGAGCATGAAGCGTAGTTCATACCAACCTTTGCGCAGAACTTAACTGATGAAGGCTCACCACCGTGCTCACCGCAAATACCAGTACGGAGGTTCGGACGAGTAGCGCGACCATTCTCAACAGCCATCTTGATAAGCTGACCAACACCTTCCTGATCAAGAACCTGGAACGGGTCAACCTTCAGAATCTTCTTCTCCATGTATGCAGGGAGGAATGAAGCAATATCGTCACGAGAATAACCGAAGGTCATCTGTGTCAAGTCGTTTGTACCGAATGAGAAGTACTGAGCCTCTTCTGCAATCTTACCTGCAGTAAGGGCTGCACGTGGAATCTCAATCATTGTACCAATCTCAAACTCTACCTCTACACCATACTCAACGAATACCTCCTTAGCAGTAGCAAGGATGATAGACTTCTGCTGCTTGAGCTCCTGAACTGTACCGATGAGTGGCACCATAATCTCAGGACGTGGATTGAAGCCTTCCTTCTTCAACTGGCAAGCTGCACCGAGGATAGCACGAGTCTGCATTGCTGTAATCTCAGGGAATGTGATACCAAGACGGCAACCACGGTGACCGAGCATTGGGTTGTTCTCAGCCAAAGAGTTTACGCGCTTCTTGATTTCCTCTACGCTTACGCCCATTTCCTTAGCCATTGTTTCCTGACCAGCCTTATCGTGCGGTACGAACTCATGGAGAGGTGGGTCAAGCAGACGAATATTTACGTGGCAGCCATCCATAGCCTTCAAAATGCCGTAGAAGTCAGCCTTCTGATATGGGAGAAGTTTAGCAAGAGCCTTCTCGCGACCCTCTACAGAGTCTGCCAAAATCATCTCACGCATAGCAACAATCTTCTGATCATCGAAGAACATGTGCTCTGTACGTGTTAAGCCGATACCCTTAGCACCGAATGTGCGAGCTACCTTTGCATCGTGTGGAGTATCTGCGTTGGTACGGATTTCCATCTTTGTGTACTTATCGCAGAGGTCCATGAGTTCCTTGAAGTCGCCTGAAAGTTCAGCTGCCTTGGTCTCAATCTGACCTGCATAAACCTGACCTGTTGTACCGTTCAAAGAGATGTAATCACCCTCCTTGTACACAACTCCTTCAATTTCTACTGTCTTAGTCTTGTAATCAACATTGATAGAGCCAGCACCTGAAACGCAGCATTTGCCCATACCACGAGCAACAACGGCAGCGTGAGAAGTCATACCGCCACGAGCAGTAAGGATACCCTCTGCTGCAGACATACCTGCGAGGTCCTCAGGAGATGTCTCGATACGAACCATGATGACCTTCTTGCCATCCTCATGCCATACCTCAGCATCGTCAGCGTGGAATACGATCTGACCGCAAGCTGCACCTGGAGAAGCAGGAAGACCCTGTGTAATAACCTTAGCTCTTGAGAGTGCCAACTTATCGAATACTGGATGCAAGAGCTCGTCGAGCTTCTGCGGCTCACAACGCAAGAGGGCTGTCTTCTCGTCAATCATACCTTCGTGGAGAAGATCCATCGCAATCTTAACCATAGCAGTACCAGTACGCTTACCATTACGTGTCTGGAGGAACCAAAGCTTACCCTCCTGAACGGTGAATTCCATGTCCTGCATATCGCGATAGTGCTTTTCGAGCTTATCCTGGAGTGAATCGAGTTCCTTGTAGAGCTCTGGCATTGCTTCCTCCATTGAAGGATAATTTGCTACGCGTTCTTCCTCTGAGATACCAGCACGCTCAGCCCAACGCTGTGAGCCAATCTTTGTAATCTGCTGCGGAGTACGAATACCTGCAACAACGTCCTCACCCTGAGCATTAATCAGGTACTCACCGTTGAAGAGGTTCTCGCCGTTACCTGCGTCGCGGCTGAAGCATACACCTGTTGCAGATGTCTCGCCCATATTGCCGAACACCATAGCCATAACAGAAACTGCTGTACCCCACTCGTCAGGAATTCCTTCCATCTTACGATAGAGAATAGCACGCTCGTTCATCCAGCTGCGGAACACAGCGCAGATAGCACCCCAAAGCTGCTCCTTCGGATCAGTTGGGAAGTCGCTACCAGTCTGCTCCTTGATAGCCTTTTTGAAGAGCTCAACGAGCTTCTTCAGCGACTCTACAGAGAGGTCCTTGTCAAGAACAACGCCCTGCTCCTCCTTCACCTTTTCAATGATAGCCTCGAATGGATCAATATCCTCTTTATTCTCAGGCTTCATGCCAAGAACAACGTCACCATACATCTGAACAAAACGGCGGTAGCTATCATATACAAAGTGTGGGTTGCCAGTCTTCTCAACCATACCCTCAGCAACCTCGTCGTTCAAACCAAGGTTGAGGATGGTATCCATCATACCCGGCATAGAAGCACGAGCACCTGAACGTACAGAAACCAACAGAGGATTCTTTGGGTCACCGAACTTGCAATTCATCAGTTCTTCAGTGTGAGCCACAGCTGCGTCAACCTCAGCAGTAAGCAGCTCAACAATCTTATCCTGACCTACCTCATAATATTCGTTACAAGTATCAGTTGTGATTGTAAAACCAGGAGGCACAGGAACACCGATGTGGTTCATCTCGGCAAGGTTTGCACCCTTACCACCGAGTACCTCACGCATTGAAGCATCACCTTCGGCTTGTCCATTACCGAAAGTATAAACTCTTTTTTCGCTCATAAATAGTAATTATATGTCTAAAACGTTAATATTTTTTCTTGATATTACATCATATCTTTCTGCCAAAGCAAGCGTTTGCATATCGTTTTCAATACGATTGAGAACGTTTGCATTATCTAACTGCAAAGATAATCTGTATTTCGCAAAACGCCAAAGTTTTTCAACTAAATTTGCTAACTCTATGTTGCATTTCATATTGTTCACGCAAACACATCAGTAGCAATTTGCTTTTTTATGCACGCAAATAGCCGTTGTAGCCCATTGTCTATATTTAATTATTTACAAAATGATATTTAAGCAAGCCTTCAAGCGGACTTTTTAATATTTTTCCCAATCGATAACCCTGTCTGTTTGCAGCCTGTTCCAATTGTTTGTGATATAGGTAAGCCACGCTACCCACAGCATTTATCACTGGTTCTGCATACGCATAGTTTTTAACATTATTAATTATAAAACTTTCAAAGTTCCGAACGACAAGTGCTTCCAACTTTTCATTACTAATGCGTGGCAATATAAACTTAGAAAGCGATGCAAGAAAACGGTTAGGTAAAGCAGAATGATACACATTGTTTATAATATCAGCTTGGCTTGTATGATACTCTTCAAAGAACTCGTCACGCAACTCTTGTGGCAGAGTGCCTTTCAATATACCATTAATAAAAGTGCGTCCCAGAACTGCACCACTACCCTCATCACCCAAGATATATCCTAACGCAGGTGTATGTTCTTTGATTTTATCACCATCAAAGTAGCACGAATTAGAGCCGGTTCCTAATATACATGCTATACCAGGATGCGTACCACAAAGCGCACGTGCTGCTGCCAACAAATCGCTCTCAACATAAACCGAAACACTTTCACCAAGAGCCGAGTGCAACGCCTCTTCCATAATATGGCTATGCTCAGGTGTACAACCTGCTCCGTAAAAGAACACATTCTCCAAAGATGCCACATCTATAAATTGCTGCTTAGCGCGAGTAAGCATTTGATCTTGCACAACAGACACGATCTCATCGAATGATTGCACAATGGGATTTATTCCGTCTGTCTGCACTAATACATATGTATCGGAAGATTGCGCAAAGCACCAGTCTGTCTTGGTACTTCCGCTGTCTACAATCAACTTCATCTGAAGGCTAAATATTGTGGGGTTAAGCAATAAACTTGAAATACATGAATGCTATAGCAGCTAACACTACAAGTGCTATTACAACTTTTATCATACAACTTGTAATTTTCTTAACTACCAGAAAGCCGACCACTGCAGCCAATATACATAAAAGATAATAAAAGAAATGATTTTCCATTTTCTTATTTATTTGTTTTATTTGTTCCAAAATGCAAAGTTAGCAATTTTAATTTGTATTTGAACACAACACATCCATTAATCATTTTTAGGTATTTGAAAAAATGTACGACATGAAGTTATTTCTTTTTCAATTTTTATGTGTACTTTTGTGCCCTTATAAGACATCGTATATTAATAACATTCACTTTCAAGAGGGATAATATCATCGAACAAATATTGAAACAATATGAAATTATCTGAATTAAAGACTGGCGAACGCGGAGTAATTGTGAAGGTCATGGGACACGGAGGCTTTCGCAAACGTATCGTCGAGATGGGATTTATCAAAGGAAAAGTAGTTGACGTGCTATTAAATGCGCCACTGCAAGACCCCGTAAAATACAAGATTCTGGGCTACGAAGTTTCTCTTCGTCGCTCTGAAGCAGACATGATAGAAGTGATTTCGGTAGAAGAAGCTGCCGAGATAGAAAAGAATAGACCCAAGATTTCAGAACCACTTGAGAAAGGAAGCGATAGCTTGAGCGACACACAGCTACGCGATGCCGCGATGAAAAAGCGTCGCACCATTAACGTAGCATTGGTTGGCAACCCGAATTGCGGAAAGACATCGTTGTTCAACTTCGCCTCTGGAGCTCACGAGCGAGTTGGCAATTATTCAGGAGTTACTGTTGACGCAAAGACGGGACACGCCTCTTTTGAGGGTTACGACTTCAATATAGTCGACTTGCCTGGAACATACTCACTCTCAGCATATTCTCCAGAGGAGCTTTATGTGCGCAAAGAGATTATTGAGCACACGCCTGATGTTGTTATCAACGTGATTGATGCAAGCAACATTGAGCGCAATCTTTACCTCACAACCCAACTCATAGACATGCACTTACGCATGGTTTGTGCTCTAAATATGTTCGACGAAACAGAGAAGCGTGGCGACAATGTCGACTATGCGAAGCTCGGCGAACTCTTTGGTGTGCCAATGATTCCCACAACGTTCACCACTGGCAGAGGTGTCGAGTTGCTTTTCCACATTATTATTAATATGTACGAGGGCCTCGACTTCCTCGATGACAAAGGCAATCTCGACCCTGAAGTAGCTGAGGGCATACGACAGTGGCACGAGCAATACCGCAAATCGGAGAAGGAGGAAGCAGAGCACGAGGAGGACTTTGCAAGCGGTGTAAAGCCCAAGCACAATGTGTTCCGTCATATCCACATCAACCACGGGCCATACGTAGAGGAAGGTATTGAGGCTATACAAGCCGTACTAAAACAGGAGAACGATTTGCGACATCGCTACTCCACTCGCTACCTCGCCATAAAACTCTTGGAGAAAGACAAGGAGACCGAGCATCTCATCGTTTCATCAACAAGCCGTGCAGAAAAGATATTCTCTGTGCGCGACAAGGCTGTTGCTGATGTACAGAACTACACCCATGAAGACTGCGAAACGGTCATCATGGACGCGAAGTATGGCTTCATTCACGGTGCGTTGCAAGAGGCAGGCTACCAAACTGGCAACAAAAAGGACACCTACCAGCTGACACACCTCATAGATCAAATTATCACCAACAGATATGTTGGTTTCCCCATCTTCATCCTTATGATTTGGATAATGTTTGAAGCAACATTCTCCTTGGGTCAGTACCCTATGGGGTGGATTGAGAGTGGTGTTGAGTGGATTGGAACAACAATAGCCGGCACCATGCCAAGCGGTCCTCTAAAGGACATGCTTATCGACGGTGTCATCGGCGGTGTTGGCTCGGTGATTGTCTTCTTGCCACAAATCTTGATACTCTACTTCTTCATATCTTTCATGGAAGACAGTGGATACATGGCTCGTGCTGCTTTCATCATGGATAAACTGATGCACAAAATGGGGCTTCATGGCAAGTCGTTCATACCGCTCATCATGGGCTTTGGCTGCAATGTGCCAGCCGTAATGGCTACACGCACCATTGAAAGTCGCCGCTCACGACTCATAACCATGATGATACTTCCACTTATGAGTTGTTCTGCACGCTTCCCTATATATATAATGATTATAGGAACGATGTTTGCGCAGCAATATCGCTCCAGTGTGATGATGTCTCTCTACGTCGTAGGCATAATCATGGCTATACTCATGAGCCGTCTCTTCAGCAAGATGTTGTTCAAAGGTGAAGACACTCCGTTCGTTATGGAGCTTCCGCCTTATCGCTTCCCAACAGCGAAAGCTATCGGCAGACACACTTGGCAGAAAGGCAAAGAATATCTGAAGAAGATGGGTGGCATCATCCTGGTTGCAAGCATCATAGTGTGGGCTCTTGGCTACTTTCCACACAACGAAGAACTTTCGCGCGTAGAGCAGCAGGAGCAGAGCTACATCGGACGCATCGGTCGCGCCATAGAACCCGTTTTCCGCCCACAAGGCTTCGACTGGAAGCTTGATGTAGGTCTTATTTCAGGCATCGGTGCAAAGGAGATTGTAGCCTCTTCCATGGGAATTCTCTACCACAACGACGATGTGGTAGAGGAAGGAAGCGAAGAGTCTTATTCTAATCTGCGCAAGCAGATGGTAGCCGACGGCATCACTCCGCTCTCATCATATTGCTTCTTGCTGTTTGTTCTGCTCTACTTCCCTTGCATCGCAACCATTGCTGCAATAAAAGGCGAAACTGGTTCTTGGAAGTGGGCATCATTCGCAGCTGTTTACACAACAGCATTAGCATGGATTGTCTCGGCTGTGGTCTATCAAATAGGAACTATGTTGGGGCTATAAAAAACAATGGAAATAACACTTCCAATATAAGACAAATATTGTAAAACGATATTAAAAGCACCATACAAAGTATGTCCGTTTACTTAAATTATATTATTTTCAATGTGTTATTTTAGAACAACACTTGTCTATATTATAAATTCAGACTATCTTTGCAACGTGTTTTTCATGGTATTAGATTATTAAGGTTAAGAAAGCATAGGTTGTCGTGAGACAATCTATGTTTTTTGTTTTATATCCAAATGAAATATTCTTGATAATACAACTCGAAAAATAGTGAAGCGGACTAAATCACTTTTTAATCCGCTTTATAAGTTTACCATTAAACTCTACAATAGATTCTACCATATAGCTTATTGATGTCTCTGGCATAGCAAGAACAGAGAAAAAATGTAAACCTTCCGCATCAATACGATCAAAATACAAATCGCTATAAACTGCTTGTTTTAGGAACTGTTCTGGCACCTCATTGACGAACGCCTCCTTACGCATATCGGCAGAGAATAAGCGTTTATTTCCATTGAACACCGTTAGGTTAACAATATTGTCATAATACACATTGTCCACCTCTACTCCGTCATCATTAACCGATGGCTTCACCACCTTATATGTTGTTGGATTAATCTGTATGTAGCAATGATACTTCTCATCGTTGAAGAAGACAACACTATCGCGCTTCACCACTTTCTTTTGATTAATATTCTGCACCGCCTTTGGCACGAAAGCATCCATGTACGACGCGTCGTTAGTCTTGTAAAGCTTCACAATCTCACCACTTTGGTTCTTAAACTCGAACACATTTGGTGTCTGCTTCATTATCTTATACTTAGTAGTCTTGCCTCCTATGAGCACAAACGAGTGGTTCTCGATGCGGAAATACGTAGGTACACTGGTCGAATCGGGGAAATAAATAGAGTCGCCCTTCACACGAAAAGCCACATCTTCCCCATCCTCATCAAGCCATATTCCTTGCAAATCATGCTTTGCTGTTAAATCTTCTGTCGGCTCTACCGCCTTATTCTGACGATTTCCACACGCACTTACCTTGAGGACAAGCAGCAGAACAAATAAAGTTTTTGCTATATTTTTATACATAATTATTACACGTTACTCAATGCTGATTTCACAGCCATAACACTTGCAAAGTTAGCATATTTCGCAAGAAAACCAAAACAATAAGCATATTTTAATCTTTTCCACTCACTTTTTATTCATTTATATCAAAGTTATAATTAAAAATTCGTAAATTTGCAGATATGAGATATTTGGAGAAACATATAGCAAGGTTACTGTTGAACAATGATTGTGTCATTGTTCCGGGCTTTGGTGGATTTATGGCTCACAATATTCCTGCCAAATACGACGAAGAGAACTGCATTTTTATTCCTCCGATGCGCATTGTTGGCTTCAATCCGCAGCTGACTATGAACGACTCGCTCTTAGCCCAGGAATATGTCAACACATACGACATCAGTTTCCCTGAAGCACTTAAACAGATAGCAACAGATGTTGAAAGTCTCAAACGTCACATCGAAGAAGAGCGCATATACGAGCTATTAAGAATCGGTAAATTTGTCATCAACGGCTCCACATTAGAGTTCATCCCCGAAGAGACTGGCGTTATCACTCCTGCGCTCTACGGACTTGACGCTATCAACATACGCCCTGTGGCAAATACTGTTGAGGAAAAAGCCATAGCTACAGCAAAAGCAAGCGAAACTATCGAGCAGACCGAGACGGAAGAGGACGTGGCAGACGAAACACTATCTGTACACATTCCGTTGCGCTACATAAAACATGTGGCTGCAGCTTGCATTGCCATCATCTTCATGCTCACAATGCCTGCCAAGTTGGGCGATTCGAGCAAGCCCAACATCAACCAAAGTGCTATAAACGCAAACTGGTTCTACGAGATTATGCCAAAAGACATAACCAGTGGCACGCCCGATAAACTGAACGACATGACAGCAACCGAAGCGGCAGAAGAAGGTGCAACAAACACTAAAGCTAACACAGTAAATAACGCTGAGAACAAAGAAGTTGCAACAATAATCAACAACACCAACGAGCAAACATCAGAGCGATACTTCAGCATTGTGCTTGCAAGCCGTGTAGCAAAAAAGAACGCAGAGGAGTATGTAAGCAAACTTCATCGTAAAGGCATGAAAGAAGCTCGTGTCTATATCGGTGCCAATGGCCACGTAAAGGTGATCTATCGCAAGTTCAGCACTCGAGAAGAGGCAAACAAAGCAAAGAACATGCTGACAGACAACATCGAATTTGAAGGATCTTGGATAACAGAAATAAAATAAATGAAAAGAGTAAGATGCCCAAAATGTGATAACTTCATCACATTCGACGAGAAGAAATACACCGAAGGACAGTCGTTAGTATTCCAATGCCCCGACTGTGGCAAGCAATTCGGCATACGCATTGGTGTTTCAAAGCTGCGCAACACACAGAAAGAGGATATTCCTGAAGAAAATGCAGAAGGAAGCGAGTGTGGCTACATCACCGTTATCGAAAACGTATTCCATTACAAGCAGGTCATTCCGCTACACATGGGTGTGAACGTCATCGGACGCTACATGAAGAATAGCGGTGTAAACTGCGCTATCGAGACAAACGACCCGAGCATCGACATCAACCATTGTTCTATCACAGTAAGCCGCGACAAAAAGGGCAACTTGAAGTATGTGCTTAAGGACGGACCGAGCTACACTGGTACCTTCGTCGACAACGTTATTCTTGGCGACCGCGAGCAACGCGTTATCGAGGACGGCACATTGTTCACAATTGGTGCTACGAGTGTCATTCTGCACACAGACAACATCAACGACACAACGCAAGAATAGACAACATTACATCCACACAATTACGCTGTGAGTTTGCCACGCTACGACAACATTGTTGTCGCGCTACGGCAATAAAGTTTCGGTAGCACAACAACAACGTTGCCGTAGCGTGGCAAACTCGCAGTTATAATTTATTGACAATTTCCTTGCCCATTTGCATTACGTAGGTAAGGTTTATATCCTTGTCGTAGACAACGATATCGGCATCCTTACCCTCCTCTATTGAGCCTTTGCGGTCGAACACGCCCATAATCTTTGCAGGTGTCTCGCTTGCCATACGGAACACATCTATCATCGGTATTTCTGCCTTTTGTATACATGTGCGGATGAGCACATCCATAGTGGCAATGGAGCCGGCAAGCACCGAGCGGTCGGCGAGTTTACACACACCGTCTTCCATAATCACACGAGCCTCCGGAGAAACATCACCTTCGCTTGCTGCATAAGCCAAAGAGTCGGTGATGAGGGCTGTTCTTTCTACGCCTTTTATCTTATATACAATCTTAAGCATCACTGGTGGCACGTGTATACCATCGGCAATCACCTCTACCGTCATATCCTGCAGCGCATAAACACTCTCCACGGTGCCTGGCACCTTGAACTCGTGCTCCTTGTACACTACGGGCATTGCGTTGTAGAAGTGCGAGGCATGTGTCATTCCGGCATCATGCGCTTTCACCACATCCTCATAGGTAGCGCGTGTGCAGGTGAGAGCAGAAAGCACACCATGCTTGCGTAGCTCTTTGATAAATCTAACCGAGCCGGGCAGCTCTGGTGCCTCATCCCAACGTTTGATGCACTTATACTTTTTGAGCAGCGTCTCATATTCATATATAATAGGTGCCTTTATCAACACTGGGTTTTGTGCACCAGCTTGCTTTCTATTGATATACGAACCTTCGATGTGCAATCCAAGCACTGGGCTATCTTTCTCCGCCATGAGTTTCTGACACACGTTGCAGGCAGCCTCAATGGTAGGTATTGTCGACGACGATAATGTTGGGTATATTGCGGTGGTGCCATGCTTCAGATGAGCATTGACACCTGCACGAAAAGCATCCTGCGTGGCTTCAATGAAGTCGCGACCGCCTCCGCCATGAGCGTGCATATCAATGCCGCCTGGGACGATATAGCCTCCTTGGGCATCGATGATTTCAGCTCCCACAACATGCAAGTCGATGTTTGAGACGGCTCTGATTTTGTTGCCGTCCGTCACTATGGAGCCGCCATCAAGCCATCCTTTAGGTGTTAGGATGCGACCATTGACAAATTGTTTCAACATATTATTTCTTTTTAGAGTTCGTTAGTCACCTCGTTACCCATCTGCATTACGTAGGTGAGTTTAAGGTCTTTGTCGAACATCATGATATCTGCGTCCTTACCGTCCTCGAGCGAGCCCTTACGATCGAACACGCCCATAATCTTTGCAGGAGTCTCGCTCGCCATACGACATGCGTCCTCCATCGGTATGTTTGCCATCTGCACACACGTGCGGATGAGACGATCCATTGTGGCGATAGAACCAGCGAGGGCTGAGTGGTCGGCAAGCTTGCACACGCCGTCTTCAAGTATCACGCGCGGGTCGAATGCTACGCCCTCGTCGCTTGCGGCACATGCTAACGAGTCGGTGATGAGGGCAGTTTTCTCTACGCCCTTTATCTGATAAACCACGCGGAGCATCACTGGGGGCACATGTATGCCGTCGGCAATCACCTCTACGGTCATATCCGGAAGGGCGTACACGCTCTCCACGGTGCCCGGCACCTTGAACTCGTGTTCCTTATATACCACTGGCATTGCGTTGTAGAAGTGTGTAGCGTGCATCATGCCAGCCTTGTGTCCGGCTACAACATCTGCGTATGTGGCGCGTGTGTGACCGATAGAGGCCACTACGCCGTGTTTACGACACGACTGTATGAACTCCACAGAACCTGGCAGTTCCGGAGCTTCGTCCCAACGCTTAATGCATGGATACTTGTCGAGCAATGGCTCGTACTCCTCTGCCACCGGTGGCTTTATCCATTCGGGTATCTGTGCGCCTGCCTGCTTCGGGTTGAAGTATGGACCTTCGAGATGGAGTCCGAGTACGGGGCTATTCTCTTCTTCCATGAGTCTCTGACAGGTCTCGCAAGCTGCCTCAATCATTGGCACGGTAGAAGACGAGAGGGTTGGGAATATAGAGGTTGTGCCGTGCTTCATGTGTGCTTTTATGGCTACACGGAACGCCTCCTCTGTGCCCTCCATGAAGTCGCGTCCGCCTCCTCCATGTACGTGCAAATCTACTCCGCCTGGTACTACATAGCAGCCTTTGGCGTCGATAATCTGAGCGTTAACGATGTGCAAATCGCTGTTCGATACGGCTAAAATCTTATTACCGTCAATGATTACAGAGCCGCCTTCAAGCCATCCTTGTGGAGTAAGAACGCGACCATTAATTATTTGTTTTAACATAACTGAATGATTAGTTTGGGGACTATTGAGCAGCACATCCTGCTTGTGCAGATTGTGTGTGCAAAGTTCCGTCGTCCATTAGTAGGTTTTTTCACAAGCAAAGGTACATATTATTTTTTATTGCAGCCAACAAAATAACAAAAAGAATTATTAACTTTGTAACAAAATCACAAAATACAACAAATGATAACAGGCGAGATAAAAAACAAAATCGACCAGATATGGGACACGTTCTTTGTGGCTGGCATCACTAACCCCATTACCGTTTTGGAGCAGATGACGTACATCTTTTTTATGAAGATGCTCGACGACAAGCAGTTGCAAGAGGAGGAGAACGCACGCGACTGGGACTGTGAGGTAGAGAACCCCACCTTCCTCAACGGACAGCTGTGGGTAAATCCGGAGGGTGTGAGCGACGAGGAGCGAGCTGGTGTACCCTACGAAAATCTGCGCTGGCATGTGTTCAAGAACTTCGGTGCCGACAATATGTTCAAGGTGGTTCGTCAGAGCGTGTTCGAGTTTATCAAGCACATCGGCACTGGCGAGGAGTCTGCCTATAGCCGCTACATGAAGTCGGCAATCTTCCTCATCCCCAACGCTCGCACCCTTGCCAAGGTGGTGGACGGTGTCGACTCGCTCGATATGAACAACCGCGATGCCATGGGCGATGTCTACGAGTACATCTTAGGCAAGATGGCAGCCAGCGGCACCAACGGACAGTTTCGCACCCCTCGCCACATCATACGCATGATTGTGGAGCTGATGGAGCCTACGCCACAAGACTACATCTGCGACCCTGCGATGGGTTCGGCAGGCTTCCTCGTAGAGGCTGTGAAGTACATCAAGGAGAAGCACGCAACGGCGATGTACGTAAGCGAGGAAGTGCAGCACATGAAGACATCCATGATTAATGGTTACGATACCGACCAGACCATGCTTCGCATCGGTGCCATGAACCTCCTGCTGCACGACATAACCGCTCCCGAACTGGCTTGGCGCGACTCGCTTTCTGAGCAGAATGAGGACCAGAGCTGCTACACGCTCGTCATGGCGAACCCTCCCTTTGCAGGCAGTCTTGACAAAGGCAACGTGAACAAGCGCATCCTCAGCTACGCCAACACCAGCAAGACCGAGCTGCTGTTCCTTGCGCAGTTTGTGCGCTCGTTGGAGATAGGCGGACGTTGCGCCAGCATCGTGCCCGACGGCGTGCTCTTCGGTACCAGCAAGGCTCACGTGGCTATACGCAAGGAGATTGTAGACAATCAGCAGTTGCGTGCCGTCATCTCCATGCCAAGCGGTGTGTTCAAGCCCTACGCCGGCGTGTCGACAGCCGTACTCGTATTCACCAAGACCAACTGCGGAGGCACCGACCGCGTGTGGTTCTACGACATGCGAGCCGATGGTTTCTCGCTCGACGACAAGCGTGCAGCCATCAACGACAACGACATACCCGACATCGTCGAACGCTTCCACAACCTCGATGCCGAGGAGCAGCGCACACGCAAGGAGCAGAGCTTCTTTGTGCCCGTCGACGAAATCCGTCAGAACGACTACGATCTCTCCATCAACAAATACAAGGAGATAGAGCGCGAGCGCGTGGAGTACGAACCGGTGAAGGACATACTCGCACGATTGGAGCAGAACGAAGCGGAATACGCCAAGGGGTATGAAGAGCTGAGAAGCATGTTGGAGGAGTAAGAAAGACGGTAATGGGAAAGTCAGGACAGTTATATTTTGATTTTGATACGTATTTGCGACAGGGCGAACCGTCGCAAAGAGAGAAAGCCATAGTATGGGGTACAGCCATCGGCCTACAAAAGGTGGATGGACTGGAGACTTCTGCCTATCTTCAACAGACGGCATTAAAAAACATTGAGGGCGAGATAACGATTGATGAGGCTAAAGAACTTGTCAACGCCTATTACATTAGTCGCCAGGCACACAACGAGGACAACGAAGACAAGGAGGAAGCAGATCGTGTGGCAGCCAACATTGCAAAGCTGCTGAGTTCAAACACACTTGCCTTCAGTTTCTTTGGCTATACTCAGGTGCATCGCAACATATTTGAGGGCGTATTCAAACACGCAGGACAGATACGCGATTACGACATTACCAAGCGCGAATGGGTGCTAAGAGGCGACACCGTAAACTATATGTATGCCGCCGATCTTCAGCGTGCCGTAGAATACGACTTGGAACAGGAGCGCATGTTCGATTATGGCGGTCTGTCGTCTGACGAGATAATACGCCACGTAAGCCGTTTCACAGCCAATCTGTGGCAGATACATGCGTTCTGCGAGGGCAACACACGCACCACGGCAGTATTCGTAATTCAGTATCTGCGCTCTATGGGTTTCTCTGTAAACAACGAAATATTTGCCCGCCATTCATGGTATTTCCGCAATGCCATGGTGCGCTACGTATACAAGAACAACGAGGGCGTTATGCCCGAACCTAAATACCTGGAACGTTTCTTCCGCAACATGCTTCTTGGCGAGCAATGGGACCTTCGCAACAGATATCTCGTTATAAATCCGCCTGCCGAATATGCGGAGCAACCGAGACTCGACACCCCCACAAGTACGATAAACACCCCCGCAAGTACCCCCACAAGTACGACAAACACCCCCACAAGTTCGCAAGATACCGAACCAGTACCCCCACAAGTAAGTGGTGATATGTTCCATACGGACAATAAAAATATACGCAAGATAGTTAACATCTTGGGACAAGAAAGTCTGTCCATAAAAGAGATGATGAATGCAGTTGGCTTAAAAGACCGTAAGAATTTTATTGAGTATTCTCTTACGCCAGCTATTTCTACGGGCTTTGTCCGTATGCTCTATCCTGATTCGCCACGCCACCCAAAGCAGAAATATCTGCTTACGGTTAAGGGCATTGGATTGTACAATCAATTAAATAAGGAAGAACAATGAAACAAGGATGGGAATATAAGAAGTTGGGAGAGGTATGTTATCCAAAGAATAAAATTCAAAGAGCAACAAAATGCTTTGATACTTCTGATAAAATATTTTATATTGACATCTCGTCAATAGACAATACGATTCAAAAGATGACGGATGTAATATCTGTCACATTTGGTGATGCACCTTCACGGGCACAACAAAAGGTGGAATATGGAGATATTATAGTTTCAACAGTTCGTCCGAATCTAAAAAACATAGCTATAATTGATCGATACGAATCAAATCTTGTAGCTTCCAGCGGATTTTGTGTTCTTCGCAACACAGAACACGTTGAACGTAATTATCTTTTCCATTATATAACAAGTGACTTGTTCACACAGCATCTAATGAAACTAACAACTGGAGCAAACTATCCAGCTGTAAGAGACCAGGATGTTAGGGATTCAATAATCCCCATCCCTCCCAAGTCCACCCAACTTGCCATTGTCTCCGAACTTGACAAGATTAACGAGTTGATTCGTCTAAAGAAGGAGCAACTGAAAGATTATGACAACCTCGCACAAAGCATCTTCTATGAGATGTTTGGAGACCCCGTGGAGAATGAAAAGGGATGGGAGGTTAGTACATATTCTAAATGTTTTAATATAGGATCTGGTGGAACACCTTCAAAGTCTGTACCTGAATATTGGGACAATGGAAATATTCCATGGATAGGTTCCAACATGTGTCAAAATTGTATTATTACAGAAACGGATGGCAAATTTATAACACAGGAAGGTTTAAATAATTCAAGTACTAAATATCTTGAAGTAGGAACCGTTCTTGTAGCTCTTGTTGGCGCAACAATTGGAAAGGTTGCATTACTAAGGACTCCGACTTGCACTAATCAGAATGTTGCCTTTATAAAAGCAAATGAATCTAAAGACTTTGTGCCAGAATATGTGTTTTACAATTTAATGGGGCAATATGAGGAGTTTATGAAGATTGGTAAAGGAGATTTTAAAATGGCAAATCAAGCTTTTATAAAAGCCTTACCTATATTATCTCCTCCTCTATCTCTCCAACACCTCTTTGCCCAGCGCATTGAGAAGATTGAGCATCAGAAGTCAGAGGTAGCGAAAGCGATAACCGACCTTGAAACCCTCCTCGCCTCTCGTATGCAGCATTGGTTTGAGTAACGGAAACTTAGGAGGGTTGGGCATCCCTGCCCTACCCACTCTGCCTTAATTTGCAGTTGATCGAGTGGGTATAGCAGGGATGCTATACCCTCCTATAGATAGCCAGCTGCTTGCACAAACTACAGCGAGGACGCCATAGCCTCCTACGCTTTGCATCAACCATCCATATTATAGACGACTCTAAAAACTTGAATATATGGCAAAGAAATTTGAAATACGAAATAGTACAGCCGAATTCCTTATCTTCATGGCAGAGGGTAAGGAGGATGGCGTTCAAGTGGTTTATAAAGACGAAACCATTTGGTGTACGCAGAAAGCTATGGCTACGCTTTTTGATGTAGGAGTTCCTGCTATCAGCAAACATCTTAGTCACATTTTTGCAGATGGCGAGCTTGACAAAGAAGTGGTTGTTTCCAAAATGGAAACAACCACTCAACATGGTGCTATTGAAGGAAAGACACAAACAAAAGCAACCGATTTTTATAATCTCGATGCTACCATCGCCGTAGGCTATCGTGTCAATTCTCGTCGCGCTACCCAGTTCCGCCAATGGTGTACCTTCGTACTTCGCCAATACGCCATCCGTGGCTACGTGATAGACAAGAAGCGTATGGAGAACGGCTCGTTCATTGGTGTTGACTACTTTGAGCAACTCTTGGAGGAGATTCGCGAGATTCGTCTCTCTGAGCGCAACTTCTACCAGAAGCTTACAGACATCTACGCCACAGCCATCGACTACAACCATGAAGCTCCTACCACAAGAGACTTCTTCAAGAAGGTGCAAAACAAAATGCACTATGCCGTACACGGTCATACTGCTGCAGAACTAATAGTAGAGCGTGCCGATGCAGACAAGGAACACCTGGGACTAACAACATGGGCAAAAGCTCCAAGCGGAAAGATCCTACGATCGGACGTGAGTGTAGCAAAGAACTATCTTAAGGAGAACGAGCTGCAAGCCCTTGGACGATTGGTCAACGCCTATCTTGATATTGCAAAGGATATGGCTGAACGACATATACCAATGACCATGGAGGACTGGGCTAAGCGTATAGACAAATTTCTTGACGCAACAGACAGAGATATCCTACAAAGTGCAGGAAACATTACTGCAGAATACGCCAAGCAATATGCCGAAAGCGAATTTGAGAAATATAGAGTGATACAAGACAGATTGTTCCGTTCGGACTTTGATCTGCTTAACGAAAACCAGCCTACAATACCATATGAAGAATTTTGACTTTATCAAGAAACTGGCGGAGATAATACCCGACTTCGCCCAGCTACACGAATACTGCGACAAGGCAGAAATATTTCAAAGTACATTCCCTGAGGAGAGTGCAAGCAATGCGCGTAAGGCATTGGAATGGTTGGTGAAGAACCACCTTTCGATGGCAAACGTAACCTTAGACCCTTACGAAACGCTCAGCCAGATGATAAAACGTCCACAGATAGACGCGTTCATCAACGACGACTGGAACTTTGAGCAACACATGCGCACGGTGAAGAAGATTGGCAACTACGCCTCGCACATTGGTTCGCAGCCGGTGAGGAAGAACGATGCCTTCGTCTGTCTGCGTGCCTTGTACTATGTTGTGAGCGGTTTCCTATTCCGCTGGCAAGCCATAAAAGAAATTAAAGCCTTCGATGCTACGCTTGTGCCTACTGGCTTCAGTGGGATGCACGTGGCTGACCAGTCGGAGCCTACCGTGTCGTTGCAGGTGGTAGACAGCGTGCCGGCTGAGGCGATAGAGCACCCGAAAGCACCTGAGCAGGAGCCAAAGGAGTCGCTCGCGAGCGAGGCAATCACACGCAAGTGTCTCATCGACTATATGCTGAACGAAGCCAAATGGGAAATCCTTAATGTGAAAGGCGACATACAGGGTGGCAAGGCTGCCATCGAGGTGAAGATTGACGGCATGGACAAGGCTACGTATCCATCGGGCATTGGCTACGCCGACTATGTGTTGTACAGCAAAGGTGGCAAGCCATTGGCGGTGATTGAGGCGAAGAGCACCATACAGAACGCAGACAAAGGACGCAAGCAAGCTATGGAGTATGCCGACGGACTGGAGAAGAAGCATGGTGTGCGACCGGTGATATATTATACCAATGGCTACGAGACCAAGGTGATTGACGGCTTGGGCTATCGGGATCGAGAGGTTATCTCGTTCCACAGCGAGGACGACCTTGAGCGCATGATACAGAAACGTGGACGTGCCGACATCACCGACCTCACCATCGACGACGAGATAACCAACCGTCCGTACCAGAAGACAGCTATCAAGAGTTTGGTGGAATGGCTCAACAAGAAGCATCGCCGTGGACTGCTTGTGCTGGCTACCGGCACGGGCAAAACACGCGTGAGCATATCGCTCTGCAAACTGCTCTCAAACAACAACTGGATAAAGAAGGTGCTTTTCCTTGCCGACCGCACCGAACTGGTAAATCAGGCACATGGAAAGTTTGAGGAGTTTCTGCCCAGCGAGTCGATGAGCTGTCTGTCGGAGGACACAGACCCCGACTTAGATGCACGCTTCATCTTCTCTACCTATCAGACGATGATCAACTACATCAACGCGGTGTCAGTGGAGTTCTCCGTGGGACACTTCGACCTCATCATCATCGATGAGGCTCACCGAAGCGTGTTCGGCAAGTATGGAGCTATTTTCCAATATTTCGACTCGCTCCTCATCGGATTGACAGCAACTCCACGCGCAGAGATTGACAAGAACACATTCAAGCTGCTTGAGCTTGAGAATGCGCCCAACTACGAATACACCTACGACGAGGCTATCGGCGACGGCTATCTCTGCCCCTACCGTCTGAAGAACTGCACATCGAAGATGATAAACCGCGGCATTAAGTATGACGAGCTGAGCAAGGAGGAGCGCGACGAACTGGAAAAGGTGTGGGAATACGAGAAGGCTCTGAAGGGCATACCGAATGTTCAGGAGTATCACCGCGACATACAGGGCAACGAACTGTTCCGCTACCTCATCAACGACGACACCATCGACAACGTGCTCTCGGAGCTGATGACCAACGGCTTGAAGATTAATTGTGGCGAGGATGTGGGCAAGACAATCATCTTTGCATACAACCACAAGCACGCAGAGCGCATAGTGGAGCGTTTTCGTGCGCTTTACCCAGAGCGCGGTGCCGACTACTGTCAGCTGATAGACAATCAGGTGAAGCATCATTCGGCTATCATAGCCGACTTCAGGGAGGCTGAAAAGATGCCACAGATAGCGGTGTCGGTGGATATGCTCGACACCGGCATCGACGTGCCGGAGATTCTTAACCTCGTGTTCTTCAAGATAGTGAAGTCGAAGATCAAGTTCGACCAGATGATTGGTCGCGGCACACGTCTGTGCCAGGACATCTTCGGTCCAGACCAAAACAAGAAGGAGTTCTACATCTTCGACTGGTGTGGCAACTTCACCTACTTCTCGAAGAATGGCGACGACATAGCACCGACAAACATAAAGACACTAACCCAGCGACTCTTCGAGCTGCGCGTAGACATTGCGAAAGAACTGCAGAGTGCCGAACATCAGGAAAAGCCGTTCGACAAGCAACTGCACGACGATTTGAAAACACTGCTGCACAAGCAGGTGGCTTCCATCGGCAAGGAGCGCAAGGAGACGCGACCGTTCCTGGGCATCATTGAGCCGTTCCGTGAGAAGGACAATTGGACATATATCTCGGAGGTGGGTGCCCTGCAACTAAAGAAGATTAGCCACCTTGTACCTGTAGAAAAGGACGAAGAGGAGACAAAGAGGTTTGACGTGGTGATGCTCCACATAATGCTGGCACACATCAACACAACGGTAAGTGTGGGACAATTCCGTCAAGTGGTGGTGAACGTGGCTGCAATATTGGAGAAGAAGGCTACTGTGCCGGCTGTAATGGCACACATCAACACCATACGAATGGTGCAGACACCACAGTTCTGGGAGAACGAGTCGCTTGACGCGTTGGAGAGTGTGCGCAGAGAACTGCGCGAAATAGTGCACTTGCTGAAGGAGCAACGCCAAAACAAGAAGTTCGTCATCGACATAGAGGACGAATACACCACCTCCAAAGCCCCCGTCAACGTAGTTATACAGACTACGTACAAGCAGCGAGTGATCGATTACTTGGCAGAGAATAGCAACAACGAAACACTGCGAAAGATACAGAACTTTGAGCAGCTCACCGCTACCGATATACAGGAGTTGGAGCGCATCTTCTTCGAGGAGTTGGGCACCAAGGACGAGTACAACGCACTCACCGAGGGACATCCGTACAAGAATAATGTAGCTGCCTTCATACGTGTCATCAACGGCATCGACCACAATAAAGCGTTACAGATATATCAGCAGTTTGTAGATGGCTATAATCTCACGTCGGAGCAGGAGCAGTATCTGAAGAATATCCTTGACTACGTAAGTATGAATGGCGATATTGAAACAAAAAGCTTTATGGAGTATCCGCTAAAACAATACAACTGGCGTGCTATCTTCGGCGACCATTTTGTAAATCTAAAGGATTTCATCAAGCAGATTCATGGGGTCATCTCTGCATAAACAGAAAACAAGTTAAGTGTTTTTTGAAAGAAGATGGTTGTAGATTTTCTTCACGGCAATGTGGTAGCTTGCTTTTAAGGAGCCTTCTGAGGTGTTGAGCAGGCTACTCATTTCCGAATACTTCATTTCTTCGTAATAGCGAAGATTGAAGACAACGCGCTGCACATCGGGCAGTGTTGCAATAGCTTCTTGCAAAGCTGCTTGCGTGGCATCGCCGTCAAAATATTCGTCGGCAACAAGGTGCGAACCAACTCCATCAGTAAGATCAGAGTCGTAAGCTACGAAGTCGCGCTTACGGCGTAGAAAGTCGAGCGACTCGTTGATGGCTATACGATACAGCCAGGTGGATGGTTTCGAACGCTCTTCAAATTGATCAAGGTTGTTCCATGCTTTTACAAAGACATTCTGCATTACATCGTTGGCATCGTCGTGATTGAGCACAATACGACGTATCGTCCAATATAGTTTTTCGCTATATTGGGCAACCAATTCAGTAAACAGTTTATTCTTTTCTGTATCTTTCATTTTGCCTTGAACATCTTGGTTAAAGATACTTTTGTATGTTGTCGTAGATTATACTGTCATAGCCATATATGTCGTCATAGCGAACAAGATTGCCATTGCTATCAGGATAGAGCGTATAATAGGTGATGTATATCGGTACTAATGGTTCTACCTTCAAACTACGCACCATCTTTGAACGATTAGGACGTTCTGCTTCTGGCACATCTTCGCGTGGCCGTTCGCTAAAATCGGCAGCCATAGAGTACTTCATCTTTTCCATCAGCTTCTCGTTTTTATCGTTCAACATGAAAACAGCCAACTCGTATGGTTTCTCTACACGTATGCAACCATGCGACACCATGCGGTTGTTACGGGCGAAGACTCTGGGCGAGGATGTGTCGTGCAGGTATATGCTATAATTGTTGTCGAAACGGAAAATAACTCTTCCAAGCGCATTGCCACGCCCACCCCACTGCACAACGGAATAGTTGGCACTAAGGAGCATGTCGCGTGTAATGTTCTCAGGTGCTACAATCTTACCCGTGTTGCGGTCGCGCACAAAGTAATTGTTATTATCGAAATAGGTGTGATTGCCGACATGGTGTATTACGCTTGTCTTCACGATGCTTTTCGGTATTATCCACTGCGGATTGAAGTCCATACGTTTTATCTTGCTGCTTAATAGCGGAGTCTTCGTCTCAAGACTACCTACAGCCACCTTCATAACCAGACGTTCGTCACCATCATGGGCAAACAGAGACAGTGAGGGCACGTTCACAACCACATACTTCTTGTGCAGCTGCGGGTAGTCGCCATCGTTTTCCCAACGACAGCGCTCTATATTGCAAAGCAAACGACGGCGATAGTCCTTGTCCCTGGTCTTGTTCAAAGCAGAAATGTATTTGGCGTATAATGGATTGTGGGGCTTCGACTTCGCGAGAAAGTCTGCAAACTTATCCATATCACCCTTTATCACAGCACAAGCGGTTGCAAGATAGGTGTTATTGGGCAGACTTGTATGCCAACCATAAAGTGAACGATATGTGATGTGTAGGGTGTCGTCTTTACGCTGATCGAGTCGGTTGAACGCTTTGTAAGGGTTCATAAAGCCAAAACGCTGCCCCTCTGTGTAGCGCAAGAAGGCTTTTGTAAGATAATACTCTAAGCGTGCGAACACTTTAACAGCCGAATTGTCGGCTGTTTTAATAGAATCGAAATCAAGGGCACGCACACGTTGTAAATCTTCTTTCAGTAAGGAATAATAGAATTTGTCACGAGAGAAGCCCAATGAGTCAACGTGTGAAATATAGCTAAGTAAGGTATCTGCTTTTGAAGAAACATCACCACGCGTTATCCACAGCATCTCCATACAGGTGTTGTAGTGCTTGCGAGCGTGTATGTCAGCTGGACTGTTAGACTTGTCGGACAGAATGAGTGTGCGGATATTAGAGAATACTCTATCCGCAGAAATATCGTAACGGGATGTTCGCAATGTAGCAAAATCGTCTAACGATACATACATACGTTCTTCTTTCTTATGACATGAGCATAAAACAAAAGCCATAAGAAAGAAGAGAAACAATGAGAACTTGCTAATATTCAAATTGGATATTGACAAAACTTGTTACTTAATCACAATTTTACGTGCTATCTTACCAACTTTAACAATGTAAATACCCTTTGGCAAGTTCAAATCAAATCGTTTGTCCTGACTATCAATCTTTACAGACATAACAGGAGCACCTCCTGCCAAATTGTAGATGCTCATTGTCATTCCAAAAGCATCTGTGACACGCACAACGTTATCCTCTATGGATATGACGGGCTTCTGCACATTATCAATGAGCTCAATTTCTGGCATACACTCAGCCATTGCTGATTTTGGAGCACCTACCATAAAGATAGCAAGTAATATAACGAGTATATATTTTGTCATAAGCTTACGTTTTAATGTAATGATTTGTTTTTGCAAAGATACAAAAACTTTTAATACGACAATAATAATAGTGTAAAAAAACTGAGTTGTTCAGTTTTTTTACACTATTTATCGAGATTATTGCATTACAAATGTCAATGTTCCACCTTTCAGAATATCTTCATGCGAAAAGTTCGTGGTACGAAGTCGCTTACCATTGAGCAGTACTTCCTTTACAAGATACTTCTCTGGCGAATAGCCTTCTGCCTCGACCTTAAACGTATTACCATTCTCCAAGTGGATTGTTGCGTTGCGGAAGAGCGGTGAACCAATCTCGTACTCGCAACTAACAGGATTTAATGGATAGAAGCCTAACGCACTGAAAACATACCAAGCAGACATCTGTCCGCAGTCTTCGTTTCCACAGAGTCCGGCAGGTGTGTCGTTGTAGAGTTCTGTCAGTATTTGGCGAACATACTTCTGCGTCTTGTGGGGCTGACCTATCTTGTTGAAGATATATGCAGCATGGTGACTGGGTTCGTTTCCGTGTGCATATTGTCCTATCATACCCGTACTAAACAATGGCAGTTCGGCATTGGCAGTTGGCGTATAAGTGAAGAAGCTATCAAGTTTTTCAGCAAAACGTTTCTTGCCTACAAGTTTCTCAAGTCCCTTTATATCATGCTGCACCGACCACATATAGTGCCATCCATTGCTCTCACAAATGTGCGATGTGTACTCATCGGGCGAATAGGCCGGCTGGAAACTGCCATCAGAATGACGTGGTTGCATAAACGTATTGCCCTTACAATATACATTGCGATAGTTTTGCGCACGCTTACTGAACTCCTTGTAAAGGTCTGTTTTATTCACCGACTTTGCAAGAGCTGCTATGCAAGCGTCGTCGTAAGCATATTCGAGCGTTCGAGAGAGCGACCAGTCATCACCAAGCGTAGGCTCCTTCACATCATAGGGTACATAGCCCAACTTCTTATAAAGTCCGATACCTCTATAGTCGTCTAAGTTGGCTGTCTTCACGCACTCTGCTAAAGCCTCTTCCTTGTTGATATTAGGCACACCTTTCAGAATAGCTTCAGCAATAACAGAAGCGGCATGATATCCAATCATCATATCCGTCTCCGACGACCACATATTCCAAATTGGCAAACGTCCGTTCTCCTTACTAAACGCAATGAGCGAATTGACCATATCGCTGGCACGTGTAGGCATTAGGATATCATAAAGCGGATGGGCAGCACGATAGGTATCCCACAACGAGCAAGTCTCATAGTTGAACCACCCATTCGCCTTATGCAGCTGACGATCAGCACCAAGATAGTTGCCGTCAACATCGCAGAGCAACGTAGGCGCAGACATGGCGTGGTAGAGTGATGTATAGAAAACTGTTTCTTGCGACTGCGAACCTCCCTCTATCTCTATCCTACCCAATTCCTTGTTCCAGAGGCTTTCAGCCTGTCTTATCACTGCGTCGAAGTCGTCAGACACTGCTTCTGCCTGCAGGTTCTTTTGTGCTCCTGCAAGGCTTGTTGGCGAAAGAGCTGTTGTTACCACGAGTTTGTCAAAACCCTCTGAAGCAAACTTAAAGCGAGCAATGCAGCCTACTCCATCCCTATTATTCTTCAACGCTTTACTATCAATCTCTACAGATTTGATAGGTTGTGAAAAACGTGTTCTGAACCAAACGCGCTGATTGCGAGCCCAACCATCCGAATAACGATAGCCTTCAATGGTGAAAGAGTCAACAACGCTTATCTTGCTGTCAACCGTTGCGTCCCAGTTCATCGCCTTGTTCAAATCTAAGATGACCATGCGTTCCTTGCCATCATTAGGGAATGTATAGCGCTGAACTCCACACCGGGGCGTTGCGGTTAGCTCTACGTTAATGTCATAGTCGGTTAGACGCACTTGGTAATATCCTGCATGTGCCGTTTCGTCCTTGTGAGAGAAACGCGAGTGTATGCCCAACGGCTCTTCAGCCTCGTTGTACGGCAACGTTACGGGCATAAACGAGATATCATACAAATCGCCAGCACCCGTTCCTAACAAGTGAGTATGACTAAAACCGGCTATCGTACTATCTGGATAGAAATAACCAGCAATACGATCCCATCCGGGTAAACCGTTGTCTGGACTTAGCTGCACCATTCCGAAAGGCACCTGTGCTCCAGGATAAGTATTACCTGTATAGTCGGTACCTATAAGCGTATTCACTTTTGAAGCATAATCCTTGGCATACGTAGTGGTATGTAAGGTACAAGCAGCCAAAAAAATAATAGAAATTAATGTCTTTCTCATCATTATAAAATATGAAGATTTGAATTGAAAAGATGAAAGATAAAAATAAAGTCCACTTAAGGAATGTCCAATTTGGCCATATCTTTAAGTGGACTTATCTATTATTATATATTCAAATTGCAACTTCCGAGGAAGCAGTGTTTTAATTAGTCAAGATGAAGCGACTTCTTGATTGCCTCAATCTTCTCGTCGGCAGCCTTGCTGCAACGCTCGTAGCAACCAGCACACTTGAACGACGGATCCTTAACCTCAAGATAGAACTTAATCTTAGGCTCTGTACCCGATGGGCGAACGCTAACCTTAGTGTTGTCGTCGCAGAACCACTGGAGCACGTTGCTTGTTGTAGGCATATCGAGCTTCTCTACAGTGCCGTCGGCCTTTGTAGATGTGAGAGCCTGATAGTCCTTCCAGAGAACCACCTTGCTACCACCCAACTCCTGAGGAGGATTGGCACGGAAGTCAGCCATCATCTGCTTGATTTCGTCAGCGCCAGTCTTGCCCGGGCGAACTACGTTCACTGTGAACTCCTTGCTAAAGCCATACTCCTGATAAATCTGCATCAAGAGGTCGTAAAGAGTCTTGCCTTGGTCCTTAGCCCAAGCAGCGATCTCGCAGATAAGGCAGATTGAAGCTGGAGCGTCCTTATCGCGAACCTTGTCGTAAGGCAGGAAGCCGAAGCTCTCCTCGCCACCACCAATGTAGTCCTGCTTGCCCTCAGAGATAGCAATCTCACGTGCAATCCATTTGAAGCCAGTGTAGCAGTCGCGAAGTTCCACGTTGTTCTTCTTAGCGATTTCAGCAATCACCTCTGTTGTAACGATAGTCTTAACAAGGAAGTCTGTCGGCTTCAGCTTACCAAGCTTCTTCTTATTCTCAATGATGTAATAGCAGAACATCATGCAAGTCTGGTTACCATTGATAATCATCCATTCGCCCTTATCATCACGGCAAACGATAGCAAGACGGTCTGCATCGGGGTCAGTAGCAACAACCAAGTCGGCATTGAGCTTTGTACCAAGCTTCATACCTAATGTCATTGCTTCTGCATTCTCTGGGTTTGGAGAAACGACAGTTGGGAAGTTGCCGTCAACAACCATCTGCTCCGGAACAACATTTATGTTCTGGAAGCCCCATGAACGCAAGCAGAGAGGAACAATTACGCGACCTGTGCCGTGCATTGCAGAATAAACGATATTGAGATCCTTCTGGCGGTTGATAACATCCTGGTCAATCATTGCAGAATGAACAGCTGTCATATAGTCGTAGTCCATCTCGCCACCAATAATCTTAATCTTATCCCAGTTAGCCTCAAACTTAACGTCATCAATAGTCACCTTGTTAACCTCATCAATAATGCCCTTGTCGTGCGGAGCCAATACCTGAGCACCATCGCTCCAATAAGCCTTATAGCCGTTGTATTCCTTCGGGTTGTGAGAAGCTGTTACGTTCACACCTGCTTTCGCACCGAGCTGGCGGATAGCAAATGAAATCTCTGGTGTAGGACGGAGTCCCTCGAACAAATAAGCCTTAATGCCATTTGCAGAGAAGATAGCAGCAACAGTCTCAGCAAAAAGACGAGAATTGTTACGGCAGTCGTGACCTACAACAACAGAAAGGTTCTCCTCGCCTGGGAACGCCTTTAATATATAGTTAGCAAAGCCCTGTGTTGCCATGCCAACGATGTACTTGTTCATACGGTTTGTACCAGCACCCATAACGCCACGCAGACCACCAGTACCAAACTCGAGGTTCTGATAGAAAGCATCGATAAGTGCAGACTTGTCCTCTGCCTCAAGCATTGCCTTCACCTCGTTACGTGTTTCCTCGTCGAAAGCAGGAGTAAGCCACTGCTGTGCTCTTTCCTCACACTGCTTTATGAGTTCTCTATTGTCTCCCATAATATAAATGTATGTTAACGTTGTTAATAATTTAAGTTTCTAATTAATATTACAAAGTTAGTTATAATAAATGAAACAATAATCTTTCGCCACTTATTTTTCACTTAAATTATTCTAAAATCTTTGTCATATTCAGCTCCGTAATTCTGCCATCAGGATTAACCTTGGCATTAAAACGAAATCTTGTCTCGCTTGAACTGTTGTCTGTATGTTCCACTTTCTGCAACCCAGAGAAGACAACAGTGTACTCATATTGCTGATCGCCTACTTCCTTTTTCGTTATGGCGTAATCCTCAAGCGACATCCAATTCATCGAAGCCACGTCACTCTTGTAGATTTTGTGCATAAACGTAACTACGTCGCTGCGTGTAGCGTTTGCCTTTCCAAGAAACTTTGCAATCAGCGGACTGAATGAATTCATCAATCCATTTTCATCTCGGTTGTTTAGACTTTGGAACAATCCATCAAACACTGTTCCTACGAGTATTTTATCCTCTGGGGTCACCGTGTTTGCATTGAGCATTTTCATCTTATCTGTAGCTTCATCGAAGTGCTCACCATCAGGATGCTGCTCCAAATAGAGTTGTACAGCCTCAAGGGTGTTCGCCGCATCAGCCCTCGACCAATCAATAGAGTCAATCTTGTGTTGCGCAACTTGGCAGAACGGAGAGTTTGGATGTTGCTCGATGTATCGTTGGAAGTCGCTTTTTGAACCACTAACAACAACATTAGTCCAATCGCGGTCAAGCTGTGCAAAATATTCCAAATGTGCAGAAATAGAATCGCGATGAGCTTCAGGCGCATCTGTGTATGTATTCAGATAGTTTTGCAACACTTGGGGGTCGTTGCTCGAAAGGGCGAACTCATACGCAGACTCCTCCTTATCGCTTTGAGCATTTCTATAGAAAGCGTATAAAACAGCACCCAGAACCACTACAACCAATGACACAACTGCTATTACAATACGATTATTGCGTAAGCCCGAAGCCTTTTGATTGACTTTACAATCACTCTCGTCTCCACACATTGTAGTATTATCAACTGTAGTTTTATGATGACATTGTGGACATTCCGCATTGCTATTAAAATACGTAAACCCACATTGCGAGCAAGTTGTAACATGTCCTGCAATAGGTACTCCACATGAAGGACAGACTGGGGCTTTGTCACTAATTTCCTGATTACACTCAGGACATTTAATTATTGCCATGATTTTAAATTAATTATATTATTCTATTAAACACTTTCATCTACTGATGCAGCTGTCATTTATATACTTTTCACTCTCAACGTCTTTGGTATTTAAGTTCGCGCAAACTATGTCTCCCCATAAAGCGACTTTTATCTACATAGCCCTTAATGCCATCGATGTATCCCTTACCAGTATACTGCCATAACATATAGTCTTTATCATCTGCCAATATTGGTTCGTTTGCAGAGTATTGCGCAATCATCAGCTTATAGTCATCTAACACTCCTACAAGATATTTGTTATAGAAATTGGTACCTGTGTACACAAGAGGTTTCTGATGATAAGCCTTTTCTACCATAACAAGAAACTTCGCAACAGAATCGCGGAATGCCTCTGTGCTCATCCCTTGCTTTACTTCGATATCTATCATCGGTATTAAATCTTGTTGACTGGGACGGCACTGGGTCTTAAAGTTTGCTAACTGCTTTGAGAGGTCGGTCTTTGGTCTGAAAAAATGATACGACCCTACCTTCAAGCCATACTTATGTGCTAAATCAATATTCTGCTCGTACATGTGATCTATACGATCGCCACCTTCAGTAGCCTTTAGATAGACATAAGCCATTTTTGTATTATTGCCTATTACTTCCCAAAACACCTCGCCTTGATAATGACTCAAATCGATACCATGCACATGTGCACAGGTGTCTTCGCATTGCACAAGATTGTCTTGAGAAAATACGGGGCAAGAATAAAACAGTCCTAATATTATATATATATGTATGTAAAAAATCCTCTTCATAAATGCAAAGTTACTGTAAAATAGACAAAGAGGCAAAAAATCATTACATTTTTAAATTGTATTAATACAACGCAAAAAAGACCGTCCTTGTACAAAAGTGTACAAAAACGGTCTTTGCTATAAAATAATAATCGATTATTCTTCTTCCTCTGCCTCTGCTGCGTGCTCCTCAATAAGCTTCTGCTGCAAATCGTTCGGAACAAGCTCATAGCTTGCGAACTTCGTTGTGAACGAAGCACGACCACCTGTCAAACTACTCAACGAGATTGAATAGTTGCTGAGCTCTTTCAATGGTATTTTAGCCTGAAGTTTCTGATAGCCAGCCTCACTATCCATACCCATAATGAGCGCACGACGACCCTGAAGATCAGACATCACGTCACCCATATAGTCGCTCGGTACGTAAACCTCGAGATCGTAAATAGGCTCCAAAATCTTCGGACCAGCCTCCTTAAACGCTGCCGAGAATGCATTGCGTGCTGCCAACATAAACGAAAGCTCATTAGAGTCAACTGGGTGCATCTTTCCATCATAAACGATAACACGCACATCACGTGCATAGCTACCAGTCAATGGTCCGTGCTCCATGCGCTCCATAATACCCTTTAGGATAGCAGGCATGAAGCGTGCGTCGATGGCACCACCGACAACAGAGTTGATGAATACGAGTTTGCCGCCCCATTCCAAGTTAATCTCTTCGCGACCCTTGATATTAATCTTAAACTCCTGTCCGTTAATCTTGTATGATGTAGGATCAGGCATTCCTTCTGCATACGGTTCAACAATGAGGTGTACCTCACCAAACTGACCTGCACCACCCGACTGCTTCTTATGACGATACTCAGCGCGTGACATCTTTGTGATAGTCTCACGATAAGGTATGCGTGTCGGCTCAAACTTGATAGCGAGCTTCTCATTGTTCTCAAGACGCCACTTCAATGTGCGGAGATGGAATTCGCCCTGACCACGTACGATAGTCTGACGCAACTCCTTGCTCTGCTCGACGAGCCATGTCGGATCCTCCTGATGCATACGCAGCAATGCCGACATAAGTTTTTCTGTTTCTGCTGTATTGACAGCCTTGATTGCACGTGAGAACTTAGGGTTAGGATATTTGATAAAGTCAAAGCGCCATTCGCAATCTTTACCATTGAGGGTGTTTCCTGTCTTTACATCTTTCAACTTAACTGTGCAACCGATATCGCCGGCAACGAGTTCGTCCACTGGTATTCTGTTCGCACCAGCACAAGCGAATATCTGACCGATACGCTCCTTTGAGCCACGATCAGCGTTTGTCAAGTCATCACCCGACTTAATCTTGCCGCTCATAACCTTGAAGTAGCTTACCTCACCAATATGCGGTTCCAAACCTGTCTTGAAGAAGTAAACAGACTCCGGTCCGTTTGTATCAGCAACAATTTCCTCACCACGTGTATTGTGAAGCTTCGGCATTTCGCTTACGAAAGGTACTACATTGCCCAAGAACTCCATCAAACGACGAACGCCCATATCTTTGCCTGCACAAACGCAGAACACGGGGAATATAGAACGTGTAACGAGTCCCTTGCGGATGCCTTCGCGCAATTCGTCCTCAGAAAGAGCTCCTTCCTCAAAGAACTTCTCCATCAATGTCTCATCGTTCTCGGCTGCTGCCTCAACAAGAAGCTTATGGAGTTCCATTGCCTTATCCATCTCTTCTGCAGGGATGTCAACGATTGTAGGCATACCACCTTCTGGTCCCCATGTGTACATCTTCATCAAGAGCACATCAACGATAGCATTAAAGCCTGCACCTGTGCTTACCGGATACTGAATCTGAACACACTTAGAGCCGTAGATAGCATTCATGTTTACCATAACATTGTCGAAGTCGCACTTATCAGAGTCCAACTGGTTGATAAGGAAAATGACTGGCTTATGAAGTTTCTCGGTATAACGGAAGTTGTTCTGTGTACCAACCTCAGGACCATACTGACCATTAATAAGGATAACAGCCTGATCGGTTACGTTGAGAGCTGTGATTGCACCACCGATAAAGTCGTCAGAACCTGGGCAATCGATAATGTTGAGTTTCTTGTTGTTCCACTCTACATGGAACACTGTGGGGAACACCGAGTAGCCATACTCATGTTCTACCGGGAAGTAGTCGCTTACCGTGTTCTTTGCTTCCACCGTACCACGGCGCTTGATAATACCACTACCATAAATCATAGACTCGGCAAGGGTGGTCTTGCCGCTACCCGCACTGCCTAAAAGGGCAATGTTCTTAATCTCATTTGTTTGATAGACCCTCATATTCTTCAGGTTTTAAATGGTTAATAATAAATTCAGGCGGATTGACTTTGGGGCGGGTGTCTATCCGTCTACTAAATTATATATTTATATGGTATTTCCAAAAGAATTACACAAAAACTAATCAAAATTTTAAACTTATTAGTAAATTTGTAGCCATAAAACATAGTGTGACACTATGTACACCTTATTATATAGTGAATGAAAGCAGGAATATACGTACATATACCATTTTGCGAGAGCCGTTGCATCTACTGCGGCTTTTATAGTACAACGGCAAAAGACTGGTGTACTCGCTACGTAGACGCACTTTTGAAGGAGATGCGTATGCGCAGCGATGAGTTACGCAGCCTTTATCCTGACAACGAATGTACGATTGATACTGTTTACATTGGCGGCGGAACACCTTCTACACTCTCCACTGAAGACATCGCACGCATCATAAACACTATAAAAGAGGTTTATCCTTGCACTACACGCGAGATAACGATGGAGATGAATCCAGACGATGTTACGCCCGAACTCATCACCTCGGTACGTACGCTTGGCGTGAACCGCATCAGTCTTGGCGTGCAGACCTTCAGCGACGAACGCCTGCGCTTCATCCGTCGTCGCCACAACGCTGCGCAAGCCGTAAAAGCTGTTGAGACAATCCGGCGTGCAGGCATCGATAACATTAGCATCGACCTTATGTTCGGCTTCCCAAACGAAACATTAGATGATTGGCAGAACGACTTGAACACAGCCTTGAAGCTACGTCCAAATCACATATCAGCATATAGTCTGATGTACGAAGAGGGCACCCCACTCTATCTGCTGCTTCAAAACGGCAAGATCAAACAGACCGACGATGATACTTGCCTTGCTATGTACACCATGCTTATGGACACGCTTTCAGCCAATGGTTACGAACATTACGAGATAAGCAACTTCTGCTTACCTGGCTATCGCGCCATACACAACAGTAGTTATTGGAACGATACGCCATACTTAGGTTTTGGAGCAGCTGCCCACTCGTATAACTTACTGACACGCAGCTGGAACGTTGCTGACATTAAAGAATATATTAACACCATCAAACGTGGCAAACTGCCGTCTGATAGCGAGCGCATTGACGACGACACTCACTACGACGACATCATTACGACTGCCATGCGAACCCACGAAGGCGTAGACTTGAAACGTCTGAAACCTGAGTATCGCGACTATGCTCTGTGCTCTGCAAAGAGCGATATTGACGGCGGACTTCTCGAACTCACCAACGACCATCTGCGACTCACCCGTAAAGGACTTTTCGTTAGCGATATGGTGATGAGCAACCTTATGAAAGTCTGATAAAAGTAAAAAGGTAAAAAGTAGGAGGTATGGGCATCTTGCCCATACCACGCAGCCTATATAAAAGGTAAAAAAGATAAACAACCCAATTATTAATTAATAAACAAACAAGAACATGGAAAAGAAACTTCGCACCGCTTCACTTTGTGTGCAGGGCGGTTACAAGCCAAAGAATGGCGAACCTATTGAGGTACCAATCATACAGAGTACTACATTCAAGTACGACAATTCAGAGGAAATGGCTATGCTCTTCGACCTCAAGAAGGAGGGCTATTTCTACTCACGATTGCAGAACCCTACAAACGACGCTGTAGCCAATAAGATTGCGCAACTTGAAGGTGGCGTAGGCGCAGTGCTCACCAGTTCTGGTCAGGCAGCCAACTTCTACGCTGTATTCAACATCTGCGAGGCTGGCGACCACATTGTAACATCTAACGAAATCTACGGCGGAACATACAATCTCTTCGGCGTAACATTGAAGAAGCTCGGCATAGAGTGCACTTTCGTTAATCCGAACGCATCTGAGGAAGAAATACAGAAGGCATTCCGCCCGAACACAAAGGTTGTATTCGGTGAGACAATCAGCAACCCTGGTTGTGCTGTGCTCGACATCGAGAAGTTCGCACGCATCGCTCACAAGAATGGGGTACCTCTCATTGTTGACAACACCTTCGCTACACCTATCAACTGCCGCCCGTTTGAATGGGGCGCAGACATCGTAACCCACAGTACAACAAAGTACATGGACGGCACAGCGAGCCAGGTCGGTGGCGTAGTTGTAGACAGTGGCAACTTCGACTGGATGGCTAATGCCGAGAAGTTCCCAGGTCTTTGCACTCCCGACGAAAGCTACCACGGACTCACTTACGTGAAGGCGTTCGGCAAGATGGGCTACATCACAAAGCTCGTGGCTCAGCTCATGCGCGATCTTGGCTCTATCCCAGCTCCGATGAACTCGTTCATCCTCAACCTCGGCTTGCAATCGCTCCACCTGCGCATGAAGCAACACTGCGAGAACGCACAGCGTGTTGCCGAGTTCCTAAAGGCTGACGAGCGTGTGGCATGGGTACACTACTGCGGTCTGCAGGGTGACGAGTACCATGAACTTGCACAGAAATATCTGCCCAACGGTTCTTGTGGCGTAATAGCGTTCGGACTGAAGGGCGACCGCGAGACAGCTATCCGCTTCATGGACTCGCTCGACATGATTAACATCGTGACCCACGTGGCTGACGCTCGCACATGCGTGCTCCACCCAGCAAGCCACACCCACCGTCAGCTCTCCGAAGAGCAGCTGCGCGAGGCAGGCATTGCGCCTGACCTTATCCGTCTCTCTGTAGGCATTGAGGACCCTGAGGATATCCTCGACGATATCAAGCAGGCTCTCAACAAGATGTAAACCGACATGAGCATGACAAACAACGAAGACAAGGAGCAGCTTTTCCGCAATGACCTCCATAAGTTTCTACTCTCTGTAGACATGATTGACGAGCGTCTGCCGGAAGCTCCCGACCTCGAAGAGTTGTGGCAGCCAATAGCTCAGAGCTACATGCCCGATGCCATACGCGAGTTCAACGGTGAATATCCGCGTGTGGCGTTCGGTTGGATAATGTACGTGGGCATGGCACTCGCAAAGTATTGGGACGTGGAATGGTCTACCTACTCGAAGGTGACCGACCTCTATGCCTATCTGCGCGACCGCATCGACTTCGACCACATGGACGACTATATCTGCGAGAAGGTGCTGTGCCTCGATGCTAAAGAGCACGAAGTGGTAAACAACGTGGTTGGCGAATGCGCTGCACGCACCTACACCAAGCTCTGCCGTATGCACCTTGAGGCAGGATCAAAAGAGGCGTTCCGCACCTTTGTAGCGGCGCTTCACCAGATGTATCTGATGGGTATTGCCGTAGAGTTACGCAGCCTTGGCTATCACATGACAAAAGTACAATAGCATGACTGACAGGGAATTTGATACTTATTGGAAAGAAAATCGCATGACGATACTCGAGAAAAACGACGAGTATCGCCATGCGAAAGAGAATTTCAAGATACACTCCGGTGCCGATCTTATTCTGTTTGGCATACCCGTAGTGGCAGGCATCGTTTCGATAAATAACGTGCCGCTGCAGAACGAGCTGCTCAAATGGATTGTGAGTGCGGTTATCACCATTGTCTGCTTCGCCCTCAGCGTGTGGGTGAAAAGCTTGATAACCGGCACGGTGTCGCCCGACGAAGTGGAACAACGCCTGAAAGAGACTAAGAGACGCGAGATGGTGGAATAGGCTTACTTTCCACCACCTTCCGCGCTTTTAACGTCGTCGTTAGAGATAGATCGTGCCACCTTCTTTACACCCGATGACAATTCGCCGATGCGCCAACTTACGTTTATGCCGACGCTACACGGATTATACGACGAGTCGCTACGAGTTGTGAAGTTCGCACCTGTGACCGTCGATTTATAATGGCGCTTTGCATCAAGGAAATTACTTGCATACAAGTTGAAGTTGAGCCTATCCTTGAGGAACGACTTCTGCACATTCAAGTTATAGTTGTACATACCCTCTGTCTTCGATTGAAGACCAGGATTACTTGTACAGCCATAGAAACCTAAATTCACTCTCCAATTCTTAGGCAGCGTCTGCTGCACGCCTACATACGCCGAACCGTAATAGCCATAGTTGTGCAGCTGCTGACGGTCGTTGTAGTCGGAATAGTCGCCCCAGAGGTTCATGGTTAAGCGTGTATTCTTGAAGATGTTCCAATTGACGTAGCTCGACAGCGACGCGGTCTGTGTGCGTCCGATGTTGCGGTACGTAGTGTAGCTGACGAGTTTGCCCATAGGATTCTTCACGCTCTCGATAGTGTTGTCCTCCACGAGCGACGTAACGCTTGAAATATTGTTGTTCGTGAAGCTGTAGCGCATGGTGCAACTAACGGAGAACTTAGCAGCAAAGTAGCTGTAGGTCAATTGCACGTTGTGATTCTTCTCGCTCACCAGATTAGGGTTGCCCTGCTGTAGCGCTTCGGGGTTAGTCTGGTTGAGATACGGATTGAGCGACCAGATGCCCGGTCGGTATATGCGCATATTGTAGCCGAATCGCAGATTGTTCTCGTCGTTTATGCGGTAGCCCACGCTTGCCGACGGCACCACATCGTCGAACCCGGTAGAGAAGTTTTCGCCCTCGCCTAACTCATACTTTATCTTCTGAAACGTATGCTCATAGCGTGCGCCAAGCCGTCCCGACAGATTGCCTAATCTTAAGCCGTAACCCAAGTAAGCGGCGAGGATGTCGTTCTCGTGACGATAGTGCGACGAATACTGTTCGTCGAACGTGTATTCGCCGTCGGTTCCGTTCTGACGCACATAGCGGTCGTCGTCCGAACGGTTGTCGCGCAATATATATTTTGCACCCACCTCCACGTTGTGCGCCTTGCCGATAGGCGTGGTATAGTCAACCTGCAACGTGTGTTCCATGCTTCGTCCGCTGCTTTCAGTATGCTCGTCAGACAAACGCTTCACGAACGGCAGCCACTCGTCGATAGCTTCAGCCACATCATAAGACGAATAGTTGTCGCCGCCATTGGTGCCCCCGTTTATCTTGTAGGAGAAGGTGAGCATACGACCTTTCAGCTTGAACAGGCGCTGATAGTCGAGGTTGCCATAGAGATACATATTGTCAGAGACGCTGCGCCCGCCGTTGGCATACGAATAGAGCGTTGCGCCAGACAGGGGCGACATGGTGTTGCTTCTTGACAGGCTGTGCGCGTTCGACCTGTTCGTCCAGATGCCGAACGAGGCAGTCACGAGTCGCAGCGTGTCCACATCGTAGCTCGCCTCGAAGTTGCCCGAATGCGAGTGGTTATACGAACGGCTGTCGCTCGTAGCATAGCGGTCAGAAGCAGAAGGCGTGGCAGGGTCGCCCGTGAACAGACTGCTAAAGTCGCTATGCATATTACGCATATCGTAGTAGTTGTACGAGTAGGTTCCACTGACGGTGAACTTGCCCTGCTTCACCGTAGCATACACACTGGCATCAGTATCAGTGTTCGACACACCGGCGTTCGTCGTAACGGTATAGCCCTCGATGCCCTTGCCCACGGTCACGATGTTGAGGATGCCACCCACGCCCTCCGCGTCGTACTTCGGACCGGGGTTGGTTATCACCTCTATCTTCTTTATCGAAGATGCCGGCATACTCTTCAGCACCTCCTTCGGGTTCTTCGACATCATGTTGTTGGGTCGTCCGTTGACGTACACCTTAAAACCCGAGCTGCCGTTCACCTTGATATTGCCATCGCCGTCTACCGTCACCATCGGCACCTTGCGCAACATCTCCAGTATGTTGTTGGTCTTCGAATCGGGGTCCTCCTCTATGTCGTACGTAATTTTGTCGATGTCGGCTTTCACGAGCGGCTTCTGCGCCACTATCTCCACGGCGCCCAGCACGTGCGAAGCCTCCTTTATATACAATGTGTCGAGCGCGGCTACGGGCTTGCTATCAGACACGACGAAGTTGCGCACGATGGGCTGCTTGCCCATTGCGTTGACAAAGAGGCGATAGCTGCCCGCCTTCTTCAGAGTCATGCTGAAGGAGCCGTCAGCCTCCGACACGGCGAGTGCGGCGGTGGATGTAGAGTCGGTTTGCGATGTGATTTTCATGGTGGCGTACTGCTCTCCTTCCTTAGTAGCGGCATCAGCCACTACACCCTTCACCACGAAACGCTTTGCGGTCTGGGCTGTCGCCCCGGTCGCTGCGAACAATAATGGAGTTACGACAGTGGCAGTCAGAAGAAACTGACCTTTGAAACAAGTCATATATTACAAGATTATTGGTTCATACTTACATTAAAACGCAGAGGACTTACGCCACTCTGCGCCATTAAGAATTCAAAGTTAATTATTATGTATAAACCAAGAGTTGTTTCGTGTGTTCTTTTAACAATTTTTACAAAAACCGCACCTCATATTGCGGAGGTGGAACAGCTCTGCAACACTTGATTGTCACTGATGCCACTAACGGCGACTTCCGAACGGATGCTTCTCATACCGGTCGTCCTTATCGTATTTACGATGCTTGTCGTGCTTATGATGTTTGTCGTGCTTATGGTGCTTGTCATGCTTGTCATACTTATGATGCTTGCATGGCTTGCACGACTTGTAGTGCTTATGGTGCTTACAGGGCTTCGACTCGTGTACGACAACCACTCTGTTCGGATATTTTGCATAGATATTGTGTACGTAAGCGTTGCTGCGCCAGTCGATAGGCTGATAGAAGTAATAAGACTCCTTGTAGCGTTTCCATTGGCGGTCGCTCATCATTCTGCGCAACTCCTTGTTGCGGTGCTTCCATGCCTTGCCGTTTATGTCGCGATAGCTGTTGATGGCATCGAGATAGCTGAGGTTGAGCTGCATGATGTTGTTGCGCTGCACGTTTGAGAGTCCCAGTTCGAGAACCATCTTGTCGGTTATAAAACGTGCCTCCACCTGAATATTGGCGAGTCGCTGTGCGCTTGCTGAGAGTGCCGTTACGAGAGCTACGGCGAGTGTCAATACTAATCTTTTCATAATCGTAAGCTGTTAAGTTATTAACTATTGTTTTTCGATATTGCAAAATTACGCCAAAGAAAACATAAAAGCAAGGGATTTTTCATATAAGAGCATAGGATTTACCCTATAAGTGCTTAGTGTTTTTCCCCTAAAACATCAAGAAAAGTCATCGTGCAGCGGACGCAATCTGATCGGACGGCGAACGCAATCTGACCGGGCGGCGGACGCAATCCGATCAGGCGGCGGACGGAGCACGATGCAAGAAACCGAAGAAACGACAAATAAACTTAATTATTTTACACAACAAAACAACAATGTATAAAAAACTTGCACGCATGAATTATTCTGTATAATTTCGCAGCGAGTTTCCCGGAACCTTGGCGCAAACGCTCCAAAAGAGCTGTAACAGGAGACCGATAATACACACATTATTATATATATGTATATGAGAAAACTGATTATAACACTTATACTGGGTATTGCAATCGCACACAACACCACCGCACAGACACGCTCCGATCTGCGCGACAGTCTTTCGGCAGCGGCGCAGGTGTTGGCGTTCCACCCCGACTCGCTCGAGCTACGTATGAAGAAGGCGGCTTGGAACATCGAACTCGAACAATGGCGATACGCCCAGGAGGAGTACGACTTTGTGTTGAAATGCGACGAGCGCAACATTGCCGCCCTATTCTACCGCGCATACGTGAACGAACGCCAGGGCAGATACAAGTTTGCACGCCTCGACTACGAGAACCTGCTGCGCATCGTGCCCGGACATTTTGAGGCTATGCTTGGGCTTGCGCTGCTCAACCAAAAGGACAACCGACCGACTGAAGCGTTCAACCAGATAAACATGCTGGTGGCGCAGCACCCGAACAACGCTGTGGCATACGCCGCACGCGGCGGAATAGAACTGGAACGCAAGATGTACACACCGGCAGAATATGATTTTTCGCGCGCCATAGAGCTACAGCCGACAAACACCGACTACCGCCTAAACCGCGCAAACATACGCCTTCTGACCAACCGAAAGAAGGAGGCACGTGAGGACTTGGATGCTATGGTGCGTCTCGGAGTGCCACGCGCAAACCTCAACGAATGGTACAAAAAGTGCAGATAAAGCGGTGTTCGCTTTGCCATTTACACAAAATGTTGTAATTTTGCCCGATATTTGAAATATAACAACATTTAGAAATGGCAGAATATTTAAGCTCAAGTAAGAAGAAAGTAACTGCACCCCTGTTTTTTGAAATGAAGAAATGTGGTGAGAAAATCTCATGGCTCACAGCCTACGATTACACCACTGCATCCCTCCTCGACCAAGCAGGTATCGACACCATACTTGTAGGCGACTCTGCATCGAACGTGATGCACGGTAACGCTACAACACTCCCTATCACCGTTGACGAGATGATTTTCCACGCTCGCGCCGTGGCTCGCGCCGCAGAACACGCCTTCGTAGTGTGCGACATGCCCTTCGGCAGCTACCAGATTTCAGAAGAAGACGGCATACGCAACGCCGTGCGCATCATGAAAGAGGCAGGCGTAGACGGCGTAAAGCTCGAAGGCGGAGCAGAGATAGCCCCTATGATAAGCAAGATAGTGGCTGCAGGCATCCCCGTATGCGGACACCTCGGACTAACACCGCAGAGCGTTCACCAGTTTGGCGGCTATGGTTTGCGCGCAAAGGAAGAAGCAGAAGCCGAGAAACTCATCGCTGATGCGAAGGCACTTGAGGCAGCTGGATGCTTCAGCATTGTACTTGAAAAGATACCTGCAAACCTTGCCGAGAAAGTAAGCGCAATCATAAAATGCCCGATTATTGGCATCGGAGCAGGCAATAAGTGCGATGGACAAGTGCTTGTATATGCCGATATGCTCGGCATGAACAAAGGTTTCAAGCCGAAGTTCTTGCGCCAGTACGCTGACCTTCACTCTATCATAACCGACGCCGTAGGCAAATATGTAGCAGACGTAAAGTCGTCGGACTTCCCTAACGAGAACGAGTCATACTAAGACATGGACACTCAATACACACCCACGTACAACCGACTGTGGAACCGCGAATTCACGCTGCTCACAATAGCCGAGCTATTGTTGTGCATATCGTGCTACATGACAATACCGCTACTACCGCTCCGTCTCACAACAGAGGAGCACGCAAGCAGCTGTTTGGCAAGTTTCACAATCGTTACTTTCATTATAGGAGTCTGTATATCAGGCTTTTTCGGCAGTTGGTTAATACAAAACTACCGACGCAACAAGGTATTCCTCGTATCGGCAATATGCCTCGGTGCTACAATTCTCGGACTCTCTGCTTTTGAATTTCAAGAGCAACCGATAGTACGCGAGATAGAAGAATACACACTATTAGCAATCTGCTTCGCAAGCGGAGCTGTTTTCGGCACAGCCAAACGTGTGCTCTCGTGTACGCTCCTGATAGACAAAACAGAATCGCGTCATCGCACCGATGCCAACTACACGGCTATATGGATAGCACGCCTAACGGTGATAATAGGTCCGATACTCGCCTTACTATTGCGCGAAGAGCTGCGTGGCTCACTGTTCTACATCGTTGGAGCAGCCATGTCGCTCGCTTCAGCCGTGCTTGTGATGTGCGTAAAGTTCCCATTCCGTGCACCAGAAGAAGGTGTGCATTTAGTTTCTATCGACCGTTTCTTCCTGCCACGTGGCGCAACAATAGCACTTGTGATAGCACTTATCACCGCCTCGCTCGGCATAGTGATGACCACACGCCTAACGATAGAGTTCTGCACATCGGTGATGGTAGGCTTTTTCTTGGCTGCATGTGCGCTACACATACCAGCCATCAGGAACGCACGCTTCGCTTCTGCCGTAGGAAACACATTGGCGATAATAGCTATTCTCACAATGTTCGCACACGACGACATTTTGGACAGCACCCTAAAGCCCATGCTCTTCGGCTTCGGCATAGCACTCAGCTCGTCAGAGCAACTCTACAAACTGCTCGGTAGCTGCGACCACTGTCAACGCTCTACAGCCGAAAGTACCTATTTCCTCTCAAGCGACGGAGGATTGTTCCTCGGCATTGCAGCCGGATGGCAGCTGACAACAGCCGTGAAATCAGCCGAAGAAATAGCATTGGGACTACTCGTCGTAGCAACGATAATATGCTCGCTAAACGTGCTCATAAAGAAAAAGCAAGCAAAACATCATGCATAATAATTCTAAAAAAGGAGGTACAATATGATTATCGATTTTGAAAAAACAGAAGAAAAGGTAGTCGAGAACTTCAAAGGTGGCAACGGCACACTTATCATGCGCGCTGCCGACGATGGTAAAGTGAAGATAATGCGTAACACACTGACAGCTGGCAGTTCGATTGGTATGCACACACACGAAGGCAACAGCGAGGTGATGTATATAATAAAAGGTGAAATCACCTTCGTATGCGACGGAAAAGAAGAGACCGTGCACGCCGGAGAGGTTCACTACTGCCCATGCGGACACACCCACAGCGCAGAAAACCGCACAGCTGAAGATGCCGAATTCTTCGCCATTGTGCCCGAAACGAAGTTGTAGTTTTCGACAATTAGCCCTACCACGCCCACCATCCGATGCTTAACAACGTGAAAATTAATGAGTTCGGAGGGCAAATATTGTAATATAACACAAAAAAGTTACTAAGAAATTTTCGTATAACACGAAAAACTTGTATCTTTGCACGTCCTTAGGAAAAGGTAATAACAAAAGAAATAATAATATAATACATTCAAATGACTAAAGCAGATATCATCAACAAGATTGCAGAAAGCACCGGATTACAGAAAAAAGACGTATCAGTAGTCGTAGAAAGCTTCATGGAAAATATCAAAAACAGTTTGTTGACAGAGAAAGAGAATGTGTACCTGCGTGGATTTGGAAGTTTCATCGTTAAGCATCGCGCCGCTAAAACAGCGAGAAACATACTCAAGAAGACAACAATGAAAATCGGCGCACACGACCAGCCAAGCTTCAAACCGGCGAAGTGCTTCATTGAGGAGATGAAGAACGCCACAATGGAGAAGTAAGGATTGACCAACATTCATTTGAACAAAAAGAGAATACATCATTAATATTAATATTAAACAATAAAAATTTAAAGCTATGCCAAACGGAAAGAAAAAAAAGGGACACAAGATGGCTACTCACAAGCGTAAAAAGAGATTACGCAAGAACAGACATAAGAGCAAGTAAGAAAGCCTGCCCATAAGGGTCAGTTCCGATATGGGGGCGCGTCAAAAACCCATTGCATCAGCAATAATTTTGATGCGCCCCCATGCTTTTATATCATTATTTAAAGAAAGTTCCTAAATTAGAAAAACAAAAGAGAAATGACCAGCGAAGTTGTAATCGATGTACAACAGAATGAAATCTCCATCGCGTTGCTTGAAGACAAGCGACTCGTGGAATATCAGACTGAGCCAAGGTCTGTTTCATTCTCTGTTGGAAACATCTATGTTGCAAAAGTAAAGAAGCTCATGCCTGGACTGAACGCAAGTTTTGTTGACGTGGGCTACGAACGTGATGCCTTTCTCCATTATCTTGATTTAGGCAACCAATTCAATTCTTACGAGAAGTACCTCAGGCAGGTACAAAGTGACAGAAAGAAACTTTATCCTTTTGCCAAGGCTACAAAGCAGCCCGACCTCAGAAAGGACGGAAGCGTACAGAGCACACTAACAGTAGGACAAGAGGTGTTGGTTCAGATCGTGAAAGAACCGATATCAACAAAGGGTCCACGACTCACGGGCGAACTTAGCTTCGCAGGACGCTACTTAGTACTCATGCCTTTCGGCGATAAAGTTTCGGTATCGACAAAAATCAAAAGCGGAGAAGAGCGCGCACGACTAAAGCAACTCATCAATAGCATCAAGCCAAAGAATTGCGGTGTTATTGTGAGAACAGTAGCTGAGGGTAAACGCGTAGCAGAGCTGGATGCAGAACTCAAAGTCCTGACAAAAAGATGGGAGGACGCACTCATAAAGGTGCAGAAAACCCAAAAACGTCCACAGTTGATCTTCGAAGAGACAGGTAGAGCTGTAGCCCTATTAAGAGATTTGTTCAATCCAACCTACGAAAACATATACGTCAACGACGAAAATGTTTTCCATGAAGTAAAAAACTATGTTTCACTCATCGCCCCAGAGAAAGCAAACATCGTTAAGTTATACACAGGAACAGTTCCCATCTTTGACAATTTCAACGTCACGAAGCAAATTAAATCCAGCTTCGGCAAAACCGTCAACTACAAACATGGTGCTTACTTGATTATTGAACACACAGAAGCACTGCACGTTGTAGACGTGAATAGCGGCAACCGCTCACATTCGGACAACGGTCAAGAAGCAAATGCTCTCGACGTAAACCTCGGAGCAGCCGATGAGTTGGCACGCCAACTGCGCCTGCGCGATATGGGAGGCATCATCGTGGTCGACTTTATCGACATGAACCTCGCCGAAGACCGCCAACTGCTCTACGAGCGTATGTGCAAAAACATGCAGAAAGACCGCGCTCGCCACAATATTCTACCCCTAAGTAAGTTCGGACTAATGCAGATTACGCGCCAACGTGTCCGTCCTGCTATGGATGTGAATGTGGAAGAGATATGCCCCACCTGCTTCGGAAAGGGAAAGATTAAGTCGAGCATTATTTTCACCGACCAACTGGAAAGTAAGATTGACAGGCTTGTCAACAAGATTGGAATAAAGACATTCTATCTTCACGTACACCCATACGTGGCTGCTTACATCAACAAGGGACTCGTCTCGTTGAAGAGAAAGTGGCAGATGAAATACGGATTGGGCGTACATATCGTTCCATCACAGAAACTTGCGTTCCTGCAGTACGAATTCTACGACAACAAACGCCAGTTTATCGATATGAAAGAAGAGATAGAAACAAAGTAGAAAAGAACGAAAAGTAACACCATAAGAAGAAAGGATATGTAGCATTTCGCACAAAAAGCGAGACTATGTATCCTTTTTTCTTGTAAAAGAGGCTATTATCTGCTGTTTAGAACGAAAATAAGCAGAAAAATATTTCGACATTCAAAATAAACTTAGTACCTTTGCAGTCGCTATTACGAGATAGTAGCATAATTCAAACCACAAATTAAAATTAAATTTTAAACAATGGCAACAAAGATCAGACTTCAGCGCGGCGGTCGTAAGAGCTACGCTTTTTATCGTATCGTAATCGCTGACGCAAGAGCACCACGTGATGGTAGATTTACTGAGAAGATTGGTACTTACAACCCTAACACCAATCCTGCTACTGTAGATTTGGATTTCGACCGTGCACTCTATTGGGTAGAAACAGGCGCACAGCCAACAGCAACAGCTCACAACATCCTCAAGGGCGAGGGCGTTTATCTTATGAAGCACCTCCGCGGTGGCGTTAAGAAGGGCGCATTCGATGAGGCTACAGCACAGAAGAAGTTCGACGCATGGAAGGCAGACAAGCAGAAGGGCTTGGACACCGTACGCGAGAACGAGGCTAAGGCTAAGGCAGAGGCTGCTGCTAAGGAGCTCGAGGCAGAGAAGAAACTCAACGAGGCTATCGCTCAGAAGGTAGCTGAGAAGAAGGCTGCTGAGGCTGCTGCAAAGGCAGAAGCAGAGGCTGCTGCTAACGCAGAGGCTACAGAGGAAGCTCCAGCTGAGGCTTAATCAACGAAAATTCCGTCACAAGACACATATAAATCCCAAGAGCACCAGTTCTTGGGATTTATTGTTTTATAATCATACTGCTTCAACCACAACAACTACCCCACTCACATTCTTCCTAAAAACACAACTTATTGTGCAATAAATTCTTAATAAGAAAGAATTACATTAAAAAAACAAGCTCATAAATAGGGTAAAGCAAAGAAAGCAAGCGTTTTCTGAGTTTTTTTTTGTAACTTTGCACTTGTGCTTATGCGTACACTTTGACGAACAAAACCATAAGTAACGCAAACTACGCACATATTAAATATCAAAGCATGGCAAAGAAAGTACTTTTTATCAATCAGGAGATTGCTCCGTATGTTCCCGAAACAGCACTCTCAATCATGGGAAGAGACCTTCCAACCAAAATGCAGGAAGAAGGTTTTGAAATTCGCACGTTCATGCCCAAATGGGGAAATATCAACGAGCGCAGAGGACAACTTCATGAGGTAATCCGCCTTTCAGGAATGAACCTTGTCATCGACGACACCGATCATCCGCTGATAATCAAGGTTGCGTCTATCCCACAAACACGCCTTCAGGTGTATTTCATCGATAACGACGACTACTTTATGAAGCGTAAGATGGCTCTTGACGAGAATGGTGAGGAATACGACGACAACGGCGAGAGAGCTATTTTCTTCGCACGTGGCGTACTGGAAACTGTAAAGAAGCTCAGATGGTCGTCAGAAATAATACATTGTCAGGGTTGGATGTCATATATCGTACCACTTTTCGTCAAAGCTGCATACAACGACGAACCGACCTTCACCGACACCAAAATTGTTACATCAATATTCAAGGATGGTTTGTCTAAGAACATCGGCGACAACTTCAAAAATTGCCTTGAGTTCAAAAACATCACTGTAGATAGTCTTAGTGACTACAAGGACGACTTCGATTTTATGGAGTTCTGCAAGTTGGCGATAGATAATAGCGATGCCGTAATTGAAGCCGAAGAAAACGCCAATCCAGAATTGATGGCATATGCCGAGAGCAAGGGCCTGCCAATATTAAAATATCCAGGAGAAAACTATACTGAAGCCTACAGAGATTTCTACGAGAAGCTGTAGAGTGGAGAATTCAAATTAATCAATTTTGAATATGAAGCTAAAATATTTGGCAAGTCTCATGCTTGCCACCTTAATATTCACATCGTGTGACGATACCACTGGCGACATCGGCAGTGGTACGCTCATTGATGGTAGCGACAACTTGAATATAGTTACTGATACCTTTGAAGTAAAAACACGCTCAATTGTTGCAGACTCGGTTTTGGCAAGAACATACACCAGCTACATTGGTAAGGTGCGCGATCCGGAAACCGGTGCATACCTTAGTAGCGACTTTATGACACAGTTCTACATGCCCGAAGGTTTTGAGTTCCCGAACAAGGATAGCATAAAGATTGCCAACAATGGACAAATCAAAGCAGATTCTTGCGACATACGCCTTTACTACAAGGAATTCTATGGCGACTCATTAGCACCTATGAAATTGACAGCTTACGAATTGTCTGCGCCCATCCCCGAAAAGGTCTACTATTCGAACTTCGACCCAAAGAAGGAGGGATTTGTGGACGAGAGCACTGCTGTCAATAAGGTTTACACGCTTACAGACCTAAATGTAGACGCATCTGTACGTAATGGTTCAGACTACATCAAGTCAATATGTATTCCGCTTAACGATTCGTTCGGTACAGAGCTTATCAATCAGTTCTATGACCACAAAGAGGACTTTAAGGATGCCTACACCTTTATAAATAAGGTTACACCTGGCTTCTACTTTAAGACTCAAAGCGGACTTGGAGCTATGGCGCACATATATCTGAGCCAGTTGAATGTCTACTTCAGACACAAGACAACCACAACAAAATCAGACGGCACCAAACGAGATACAGTCATTATCTCTTCGGCTTCATTCCCTGGCACAGAGGAAGTGTTGCAAACAACGAATATCATCAACGACAAAGCCGCTATTAAGCGACTCGCCGAAGAGGACACATGCACATACATCAAATCGCCAGCAGGCATATTCACCGAAATGACAGTCCCTGTAGACGACATATTGCGAGGACATGAAAACGATACAATCAACACCGCAAAGGTCAGTTTGACACGTATCAATCCAATCGCAAATGGCGATTATGCACTGAATACACCTACTACGTTGCTGATGATTCCGAAGGCAGAGATGTATAGCTTCTTCGAGAACAAGCAGGTGGCAAACTATAAAACATCGTTCCTTGCTACATATAGCAGCACAACGAACCAGTACACCTTCAACAATATAGGTAGCTTAGTACGCTATATGGGCGAAAATCGCTCAAAAGAAGATTGGAATAAGGTGGTGATAATACCTGTTACTGTTACAAAAAACACATCGGGTGAGCTAACAAACATAACCCACGATATGTCAATTGCAAGTACAAAACTGGTCGGCGGTAGTAACAATCGCAATGGAGCTATAAACATCACTGTCATCTATAGCAAATTTAAATAAACACGCCAATGGCAGACAATTTTCTTGAACGCCAACGACGCGACTACGAAGAGCGTAAGCAACAATGGCAGAAATCGACTAAGAAGGTTGCAAGCGTATCTGAGATTTTAAGAAAGGCGCGTGAGAAATTCAATAACGACTAATTTGAACACTTATAAAAGCCGTTCCATCATATATGGAGCGGCTTTTTGTATTAAAAACTTTCGAAAAGTTTTGGTAGAGAATTTATTTTGCTTAACTTTGCGAAATAACTAATAACTTAATAAATTAACCTAACCGACAAAAAACTTTATGGCAACAGAAAAGAGAAATCTCCTTAAAGGAGACTTTAGCAAGAAAAACGCCCTACTCTTTGCTTTAGCAGTTCTTGTAACAATTGTGCTATGGAATCTGCCGACAAGCAGTTTCGGAATCGAAGGTCTCACCGTTATCCAACAACGCATTATTGCCGTGTTCGCATTGGCAACAATACTGTGGGTGACAGAAGCAATTTCGCCTTGGGCAACATCCGTGTCGCTCATCGGCTTACTGCTTTTCACAACATCAGACAATGCGTTCCACTTCTTCCGATCAGGCATTGAAAAAGAAGAACTGCTTGACCACAGCGCACTAATGGCTACATTCGCCGACCCTATAATCATCCTCTTCCTCGGTGGCTTCATACTTGCTATCGCAGCAACGAAGTCAGGACTTGATGTGCTCTTAGCACGTACACTGCTCAAACCTTTCGGCAATAAGAGCGAGAACGTACTACTCGGCTTCATCCTCATCACTGGTGTATTCTCTATGTTCGTCAGCAACACCGCTACAGCAGCGATGATGCTCACTTTCCTTGCCCCAGTATTCAAGGCTCTTCCCCCAGAAGGTAAAGGACGAGTTGCTTTGACACTCTCTATCCCCGTGGCTGCCAACATCGGTGGTATGGGCACTCCTATCGGCACACCTCCTAACGCTATCGCACTGAAATATTTGAACTCACCAACAGGTCTGAACCTTGGTATTGGTTTCGGCGAATGGATGATGTATATGCTTCCACTCACCGTGATATTGCTTCTTATTGGTTGGTTCTTACTGAAGAAGTTCTTCCCGTTCAAGAAGAAGACCATCGAGCTTGAGATTGAAGGCGAAGTGCAGCACAACTGGCGCACAATGGTAGTTGCCGGAACATTCATCGTTACTGTATTGTTGTGGATTTGTGACCGTTGGACTGGTGTTGGATCTAACACCGTTGCTATGTTGCCTATCGTAGTGTTTGCATTCACGGGTGTCATCAAGGCACGCGACTTGGAAGAAATCAACTGGAGCGTTATCTGGATGGTAGCCGGTGGTTTCGCACTCGGACTTGCACTCAACGAGTCGGGTCTCGCAGAAAATGTTATCAAGAGCATTCCATTCGGTTCGTGGTCTCCGGTAGCCATTCTGCTTGCTTCTGGCCTTATCTGCTACATACTTTCAAACTTTATATCGAACACTGCGACAGCAGCACTCCTTGTGCCAATCCTTGCCGTTGTATGTAAGGGTATGGGCGACTCACTCGAGAGCATCGGTGGTACACCGACTGTACTCATCGGTATAGCTGTAGCAGCATCGGTAGCGATGACACTGCCTATATCTACACCTCCAAATGCCATTGCTCACTCAACAGGCTTAGTAAAACAGAACGAAATGATGAAGATTGGTTTGACAATGGGTATCATAGGTTTGGTGCTCGGTTACTCACTACTCTTCTTCCTCGGCGAGATGCACGCATGGCAATAGTACATGCATGATTATATATTGCGTGCAATAATATCATAAACCATATTATTGCACGCATAATAATATAAGGATATAAAAATGTCTTTTTCACAGGAAACTCTCTACGCTATAGCGTTGACCCGCATTAGCTATTTCAACATTGCCACATGCTTACAACTATATCGCAAGCTTGGTTCGGCAACAGCTATCATGGAGAATCGCAATAACATTAAGGATGTTATCAGCGATGCTTCTCCAAGATTAGTTCATGCACTAAGCGATGTTTCCGAAGCCTTGCATCGTGCAGAGGCTGAATTAGAATTTGATAACGCACATGCCATTCGTCCATTGACGATGGCATGTGACGATTATCCAGAACGTCTACGCGACTGCGATGATGCGCCTATTGTGCTTTTCTATCGCGGCAACGCTGACCTCAACCAACGTCGCATTGTGTCTATTGTAGGTACACGTCATTGCACAGCATACGGCCAAGACATCCTTACAAAATTTTGCCAAGACCTAAAAGAGTTGTGTCCTGATGTGCTCATCGTAAGCGGATTAGCCTATGGGGTTGACATCTGCGCTCACCGAAACGCTCTGAGAAATAGTTTTGACACTATTGGCGTTTTGGCTCATGGTCTGGATATGTTATACCCTTCTGCCCACAGAGACACAGCTAAAGATATGCTCTCGCATGGCGGACTACTAACGGAGTTTCTTACAAACACGAACCCAGACAAGATGAATTTCGTAAGGCGAAACCGCATCGTGGCAGGCATAGCAGACGCTACTATTGTAGTGGAGAGTGCGGCACGTGGCGGAAGCCTCATCACTGCAGACATTGCACAAAGCTATGCTCGCGACGTATTCACCTTTCCGGGCAATGTAAACTCGACATATAGCGAAGGCTGCAACAACCTGATTAGAGACAATAAAGCAGCACTCATCACCTGCGCAGAGGACTTTGTTAAAGCAATGGGTTGGGAACAAGACAACCAAGTAAAGGAAGCACGAGCAAAAGGTATCGAACGCCAACTGTTCCCCGAACTGACCGCAGAAGAGACACGTATTGTCGAACTTCTTCAACGTAACAACGACTTGCAGCTGAATATCATCGCTGTACAAACAGGATTGCCGATTGGCAACATCTCTGCACTATTATTCAGCCTCGAATTGAAAGGTGTTATCAAGCTATATGCAGGAGGAGTTTACCATTTGCTGGGTTAATATTGGAATTTTTAGGTTAAAAATTTTGCACTTACTCCTATTTGTCGTAACTTTGCATTAAGCAGTAAGAAAAAGTATAACATAAAATAAACGCAAATGCCAGAAATTTCAACACGAGGACTTGAAATGCCCGAATCGCCGATTCGCAAATTAGCGCCTTTGGCAGTAGATGCCAAAAAACGTGGTGTGAAAGTCTATCACCTCAATATCGGACAGCCCGACCTTCCTACTCCAGAAGTAGGACTTGACGCATTGAAACACATCGACCGCAGTGTGCTCGAATACTCTCCGTCACAAGGTTATTATTCATATCGCGAGAGACTGACCGGATATTATAAGCGTTTTAATATTAATGTATCGCCTGATGACATCATCATTACAGCAGGTGGTTCAGAGGCAGTACTCTTTGCATTCATGTCGTGTCTAAATCCGGGCGATGAAATTATTATTCCGGAACCAGCCTACGCCAACTATATGGCTTTTGCAATCTCGGCTGGAGCAAAGATTAGAACTATCGCAACAACAATAGAAGAAGGTTTCTCGTTGCCTAAGGTGGAGAAGTTTGAGGAACTCATCAACGAGCGCACACGTGCCATCTTGATTTGTAACCCAAACAACCCTACGGGCTATCTCTATACACGTCGCGAGATGAATCAGATTCGCGACTTGGTGAAGAAATACGACCTCTATCTGTTCTCAGATGAAGTCTATCGCGAATACATCTACACTGGTTCACCTTACATCTCTGCCTGCCACTTGGAAGGTATCGAAGATAATGTGATACTCATCGACTCTGTGTCGAAGCGTTATAGCGAGTGCGGTATCCGCATCGGAGCCTTGATTACAAAGAATTCGCAAGTGCGTGCAGCCGTAATGAAGTTGTGTCAAGCACGTCTTTCTCCTCCACTCTTGGGTCAGATTGTAGCCGACGCATCGCTTGATGCGCCCGAAGACTACTACCGCGATGTTTACGAAGAGTACGTGGAGCGCCGTAAGTGTCTCATCGACGGACTAAACCGCATACCAGGTGTCTACTCACCTATTCCTATGGGAGCCTTCTACACAGTTGCAAAGTTGCCAGTAGACGATAGCGAGAAGTTCTGCCGTTGGTGCCTTGAAGAGTTCCAGTACGAGGGTGAGACCATTATGATGGCTCCTGCTGCTGGTTTCTACACCACACCAGGTGCTGGTATCAATCAAGTTCGCATCGCTTACGTACTGAAGAAAGACGACCTTGAACGAGCACTCATCGTGCTACGTAAAGCACTGGAAGCATACCCGGGCAGAGTAGATAGCAACGATTAAAACTATCGAAATATCAATAATATTTAGATATCAATACTTTTAGGATATAGAGATTGAGGAGCTAAGAAGTTAAGCCAATGGTTTTACAGCAGATGCTACAAGCTATAACAACGGCTCAACTTCTTAGCTCCTTCTTTATTAACTACCAAACAAAAGATAATGAACTTTCCTCTTTTTGTAGCTCGACGCATATATTCAAACCAAATAAGCGACCGCCAAAAGGTATCGAAGCCTGCTATCCGCATAGCCACAATGGGCGTAGCAATCGGATTGGCGGTGATGATTATCAGCGTGTGCGTGGTGCTTGGCTTTAAACATACTATACGCGACAAGGTCGTTGGCTTTGGCAGTCACATACAGGTTGCGAACTTTTATGCGCTACAATCGTCAGCCACAGACCAACCGATTATTATCAACGACTCATTAGTAAAAGTGCTTAAAGGCATTAACGGTGTGAGTCATGTGCAACGCTTCGCTCTGAAGCAAGGCATCTTGAAGACCGATAACGACTTCTTGGGGGTTGCATTCAAAGGCGTAGACGAAGCCTTCGACACCACCTTTATCCATAACAACATGGTCGAAGGCTACATACCACAGTTCTCAAGCGAGAAGAGCAGCAACAAGATACTCGTATCGAAGACGATGGCTGACAAGCTACAGACAAAGTGTGGCGACCGCATCTTCGCCTACTTCATCGACCAAAACGGAGTGAGAGTACGTAGGTTCACCATCACTGGAGTTTATCAGACTAATCTCAGCCAATACGATAAGACAATCTGTTTCTGCGATTTATACACAGCCGTTAGACTGAACAATTTCAGTGAAGGACAAGTTTCGGGTGCCGAACTCATTGTGGCTGATTTCAGCAAGCTCAATGAGACGGAGGACATAATTGTGCGCAAAGTGAACCGCACAATGGATAGCAATGGTGCCACCTACTCATCAAAGACAATACGCGAACTATCGCCTCAGATATTCTCGTGGCTCGACTTGCTTGACCTTAATGTGTGGATAATTCTCGCAATTATGACCGCCGTGGCAGTGGTGACAATGATTTCAGGACTTCTCATCATCATTCTTGAACGCACAACCATGATTGGTATACTCAAAGCACTCGGAGCCCGCAACAGAACTGTGCGCCATACCTTCCTTTGGTTTGCAGCATTCATCATAGGTAAAGGATTGCTTTGGGGCAATTTATTGGGTTTGGGACTTGTCATACTACAACACTTCACAGGTTTTGTTAAGCTCGACCCTGCTACCTATTACGTTGATACCGTTCCCGTAGAAATCAACTGGCTCTTCATTGTCGCCCTTAACGTTGCAACTATGTTCATAGCCATCGTGGTACTCATAGCTCCGAGTTTCCTCATTTCGCACATTCACCCTGCGCGCTCTATGCGCTACGAATAATAAAAACACAACTCATAAAAAGAAACATATACAATATGGATATAAAGAAATCAGAATTTACGATATCGTCTGCAACCGTAAGCCAGTGTCCGAAAGACACAAAGCCAGAGTTTGCATTCATCGGACGCTCGAACGTAGGCAAATCGAGTCTCATCAATATGCTGTGCAACCATAAGGGGCTCGCTAAGACATCAGCTACACCAGGCAAGACCCTACTCATCAACCATTTCATCATCAACAACGACTGGTACTTGGTTGACCTCCCGGGCTATGGTTTCGCTAAGCGCTCCAAGACCGTGCAGAAAAAACTCGACCAGATGATTACATCATATATACTGCAGCGCCAACAACTGGTAAACACCTTCGTACTCATCGACATCCGCCACGATCCGATGAAGATTGACACCGATTTTATCAACTGGCTCGGCGAGAGTTCTGTACCCTTCTCCATTATATTCACCAAGGCCGACAAGCTCGGACCTGTGCGTGCGAAGCAGAATGCAGCGAAGTGGATGAACTCGCTAAAGGAACAGTGGGAGGAACTGCCCCCCTACTTCATCACAAGTTCGGAGAAAAAATTGGGACGTGACGAGGTGCTCGACTACGTTGGAAACATATTGAACGAAATTAAAGCAACTGAATAAATGACTCCATTACTTGACGTTCAAAACATATCAAAGGCGTTCGGTGCGCATATTCTGTTCGAGAATATCTCGTTCTCAATTGCCGAAGGACAACACGTCGGACTGATTGCAAAGAATGGCACGGGCAAGTCTACTCTACTCTCTCTACTCTCAGGCAAGGAGAGTGTCGACTCCGGAAGTATCATCTTCCGCCGTGACATAAAGGTTGGCTTTCTCGAACAACAGCCTAAGTTCGACCCAGAGGAGTCAGTGCTCGACGCTTGCTTTAACCATCAGGGCGACCCCGACCGCATATTGAAAGCGAAGCAGATTCTGACACAGCTGCACATCACCGACCTCACACAGCCTATGGGTCAGCTGAGTGGCGGACAACAGAAGCGCATCGCACTCGCCAACGTGCTCATCACCGAGCCCGACCTGCTCATCCTCGACGAGCCTACAAACCACCTCGACCTCGAGATGATAGAATGGCTTGAGGGGTATCTGCAACGTGGCAACAAGACTCTGCTCATGGTGACACACGACCGCTACTTCCTCGACCGCGTATGCAACCTCATCCTCGAACTCGATAACCACACTGTTTATTCATATCGTGGCAACTTCCAGTACTACATGGAGAAGCGTCAGGAGCGCATCGACGCAACACGCGCCGAGATTGAACGTGCTAACAACCTTTACCGCCGCGAGTTGGAGTGGATGCGTCGTCAGCCACAAGCACGCGGACACAAGGCGCGCTACCGTGAAGAGGCATTCTACGACCTCGAGAGCAAGGCGAAGCAGCGCATCGAGGAACGACAGATGCGTCTGAAATCGAAGAATGTGTACATTGGTTCTAAGATATTCGAGTGTCAGTACGTATCGAAGGCGTTCGACGAGAAAGTGATTCTGAAGGACTTCTACTACAATTTCCAGCGTTTCGAGAAGATGGGCATCGTGGGCAACAACGGCACGGGCAAGTCTACATTCATAAAGATGTTGCTCGGTGAAGTAGCTCCCGACAATGGTCGCTTTGACGTGGGCGACACCGTGCGCTTCGGTTACTTCTCACAGGACGGCATGAAATTCCGCGACGACCAACGTGTCATAGATGTGATAGCCGACATCGCCGACTATATCGACTACGGTGGCGGCAAACACATCACCGCGACGCAACTCTTGCAGCACTTCCTCTTCACGCCCGAACAGCAATACGATTATGTTTATAAGCTATCTGGTGGCGAGCGACGCAAACTGTATCTGTGCACCGTATTGATGCGCAATCCCAACTTCCTCGTGCTCGACGAGCCCACCAACGACCTCGATATACAAACGCTTGAGGTGCTTGAAGAATACCTACAGGACTTCCCCGGCTGCGTGATAATCGTGTCGCACGACCGCTTCTTCATGGATAAGATTGTAGACCACTTGCTCGTGTTCCGTGGCGAGGGCGAGATAAAGGACTTCCCTGGCAACTATACTCAGTTCCGCGAGTGGGAGTCGCTGAAACCAAAGGAACTTGCCGACAATAAGAACAACACTTCAGACACAGAAAAGAAAGAGAAACGCGAGTTTGTTGGCGAACAACGCCGCAAGAAGACATATAAGGAGAAGTGCGAGTTCGAGCGTTTAGAGAAAGAAATCGCTGCACTTGAAGAGGAACAGAAAAGCATCGAAGAAGCGCTGTGCAGCGGTACGCTCCCTATCGACGAACTTACCGAAAAGAGCAAGCGCCTCCCCATCATCAAGGATGAACTTGAAGAAAAAGAGATGCGCTGGCTTGAACTTTCAGAAATAAACGGATAGAAAAATGAATATCTTTAAGAAACTATTTGGTAGTCAGACTACTTCCAAGGAAACCAAGCAAGAGGAGAATAAAAACTTCGATGTGTTGAAATATGACGGAGTACGCGCCCTTCGTATGCAGCAGTTTGAGTATGCTGCTAAATGCTTTGTACACGCCATCGAACTGAACGCTGACGATCTCGAATGTCGCGATTATCTTTCACAGGCATACATCTCGCTTGGCGACTTGGAACCTGCTTACGAACAGCTACAAAAAATTTCAGAGAAGCAATCTGACAACATCGCCGTGTTGTTACGTATGGCGGAGGTGGCATATATGATGGAAAACTACTCCACAATGGCAGATGTATGCGAAAAAGCCCTGCTACTTGACGACAAAAACGTAATGGCATATTATCTCTATGCCAAAGCTTATCACGGACAGGGCGACCTTAACAATGCAACATCAATGCTGACAAAAGCAATCGAGTTACGCGCAGACTTCGATGTGGCTCGCTTACTACGTGGCAACGTGTTGTTGGAGAATAAAGCTATCGAAGAGGCTGCACTTGATGCCAACTATCTATACGAACGCACAGAAAGCAACGAAGATGTATTGTTGCTTAAAGCCCGTGTGGAGAAAGCCAAGGCGAACCTCAACGAAGCTGAAAAAATCTATAGCGAAGTAATTGATTTCGACCCATTCTCAATAGAAGCTTACAAAGAACGCAGCGAGGTACGCAAAAGCCTCGGCGATATCGTTGGGGCGACTGAGGATGAGGAGAGAGCTAACGAAATGGAGACAGCGACACCCCAATCCTCAGAAGGAATTGAGCAGAAGATCAAAAAGAAAATGCAACAAATGGATCCTTACAAGGTTTTTCATAACTTCTAATAGCTACACCTTCTACCACCCCATCATCCTTTTACTAAACAGCAGTAGTTTTTATAGCTATCCCCACCATCCGCGTCGACCGACGCAGATGCACGTAACGACCGACGCAGATGCTCGTATCGACCGACGCGGATGCACGTATCGACCGACGCGGATGCACGTATCGACCGACGCGGATAATATACTCCCACCATTAGCGATGATAGCATTTCGGATATTGAAGATAATTATGAGAGCGAAGGCGGTTGCAAGGGGATTATTCATCTCGGACTACATAAAACCGACGGCACCGATGCCTTCGATACACTCTACATCGGCTGCGAGAAGTTCCCACAACACGATTTATATCCGATTTCGATTGGTGGAGTAAGATAATTGTTATATCTTTGTGGCATCATCTTAAAAATGCTGATATGAAAGTTCTTTCTTACAATATATCATGGTCAAAGCAATTCAAAATTGACTGGCTTTTTAACAACAAGGGTATTGATGCTTTTGTGGTTCAAGAATGTGCAAACAATGACAATATCGTAGTGCCTGATAATTTCCAATTCTATTGGGTAGGCAACTATGCTACTAAAGGTCTTGGAGTTTTCGTTTCAAAGGAACATAAACAACTAATACCTGATTGGGCAAACCCTAAACTCAGCTACGCAATTCCTATCATAATTGATGATGAATATTTATTGCTCGCTGTTTGGCCAACTATATTGAAGGGTATCACAAGTGATTCTTATGTCGACATCCTTTTAGAAATATTGAAGTGTTATAAAGAATACATCGCCAAATACAAGACAGTTATTATTGGCGACTATAACATCATTTCTTCTAACAAACGAGCAGGAAAAAATAATCCATATCCGATTTTCGACTGGATGCAAGAACATGGATTAAAATCGGTGCATCATTCGTTCCTCAATGAGACTTATGGCAACGAGTCGCTTTCGTCATATCATCACCAATTCAAGGAAGAATCTAAGTTCTTTATCGACTATGCTTTCACAAATGCTGAAATAGTAGATTACAAACTATTCACATGGGATGAAACGAATCGCATGAGCGACCATGTGCCTATTATGGTAGAAGTTAAGTAGATTTTCTATGAAGCAGAACCCATCAATTTAAAGTGCAAATACAGCAGCCGCTTCCCAATCACCACCCTCAGCAAAATCCTCTCCATTATAGAACCCACAGGCATCCACCATTGGACTCGCAGCGGTGAAATCCAGTCCTGGCACCGCTGCATCTCACTCAAATATGACTTCTACAAAGGCACAAGACGAATGAAACTGCTGGACTCCAACGAAATCCGGCAGCTTCGAGATGTGTGTATATTTGAGGTGAATGGGATTGAGGTGTATATGTAAAAAAGAACAGTCCCCTTTGTAAGACTAGGGCGAACCATTAAAGGCGCCCACACCCTAATCTTTATTGGGCTTGAGACTGTATCCTGTTAAGAGCGCTAAATTACATATTTATTTTTAAATTTACAATTCTTTGATTCCTTTTTTTTAGAAAATCATATTCCTTCCCTATAAAAGTAAGATATTCATCTGCAGTGTGTGGCACTGGATTTTTCTCAAAGAAATCATTACCGAGCCACAAGTTCACCTTTTTGTAGTCTTTTGACACGCAGTCTTGCAAAAAGAAGAAATCAACATATCCTTTGAAATCAACAAACAAATCAAAAAAGACCTTGTCTTTCAATAATGATTTATACAGCGGACTTTCCTTCCCTTGATAGTACCGCCTTATACATTCAAGTGTTAAGTCCCATCTGTCACGTATTCGCTGATGACATCCACGGGCGCAGTTAAGACTGAACCGCCGCTGTGGAAAGATAATCATTCCGCCTATTGTATAAAAATCACGGACATACTTCTCTACAAATGATTTATAGTCAGACACCTTTTCTTTTACTTCATCAAGCAACGCTTTTTTGTCACTATGGCGGAAACTCACCAAAATGGAATCACTGCCAAAATAGAAGTCTTTCCATTTCAGATAATATCTGCTTTTCCCATCGGTCAGCTCCATTTTCTCACCGCACGGCAATTCTCTACTCCAAAGTATCTGATGATATTTCCTTAGCATTGGACTTTTTGAGTCCGGATCTCTCTTTGAATAGCCAAGCTCATTGTCCCAAAAACCATCCCAATAATAAGGTGTGTCTGAAGTAAAGTCAAATGTTACATCAATATTTTCCATATCAAAATTATTATTTCTTTTCCACATCAGGCTCTGCTGCCATCACTCTTTCTTCTTCCCGCATCTCATACCTCTTTACCTTGTGGTCTTCAAGATAAATGTGGCATAGCGTATATTCAAGCGACTGCAAGGTCTTTTCCCTTACTTTCGGTTTCAGTTGACACTCCCACACCGTAATGCAGTGCCAACCCATTTCCGCCAACTTCCGTTGTTCCTCCAAGTCCCTTTCCCTGTTGCGTTCTATCTTCGCTTGCCAGAACTCCGTCCTGCTCTTCGGCAACACAAAGTACTTGCATCCTTCATGTCCGTGCCAGAAACAGCCATTTACAAAGATGACCGTACGATACTTGCGCATCACGATGTCTGGATGTCCCGGCAGTCGCGGATGGTTCAGCCGGTACCGGAACCCATGAGCAAAGAGATATTTGCGCACGACAAGCTCCGGCTTCGTGCCCTTGCTGTGTATGGATGCCATACAACGGCTGCGCTGTTCCTTTGTCATCTTGTCCATATATGGAATTTTATTTAGAACAAAGCTGCTGGACTCCAACGAAATCCAGCAAATTCGAGACGTGTGTATATTTGAGGTGAATGGGATTGAGGTGTGTATGTAGACAATCCTTGCACATTTACTATAATAGTGTCGTGCATATTATATTATTATTTGAAAGACTCTACTTTGTCAAGTATTTGCGGAAGTTCAAGACGCGCCCTTTCTATGGCTTCTTTTCTATCTTTATTCATTTGTGAATAAGGATAAGAAGTCATAATTGCATCATACACTTCTGTATTATCAAAAACTTTATCCAAATATTTTCCGAAAATATATCGGCTGTTCTCACTTTTCAAACTTGCAAGATATATTGCCAATGCTATCAGTTTGTCATTGAGTTTACTATAAAATATATTTGGAATATATTCACCTATACTAATCCATGTATATTCGTAATCACAATTTATCATATAGGTACCCTTCTTGAATGCTCGCTTTATATCTGAAGAATAATCAGCTAAAGCATCATCGGTATACCCATATTCTGGATGTGTAATACTGGTCACATCCGTGAATCCAAATAATACTAAAATTTTAAAGAATCTCTCTTTAATAATTAATTCATCTCTTCTTCCCATATTTAATATGTTTGCTTTACATATATTATTTTTACATCCAATTTATGTTGGATTTAATACTTCCTTTTTGAAATCTTCAGGCATTACATTTACATTCGGCTTATCCTTTATTATATCCAATGCTTTTGCAAAAGCCTTCATTACTCTATTGTACTCAATTTCTATCTTTACAAAATTGGGATTTTTGCGCAGCAAAGTCCCTTCTTCATACAGTGGCTTCAATTGAGAATCTATAAACTCGGACAATTTTTGGACTCTCTTATTATTGTCACATATATAATATTCACCACCATTTTCTGTAAAAGATCCTTGTGTAAATGCACGTGAACTGAATTCAGAAATGAATTTTCGCATATTCATAAAAATCCACTCATAATCAGTTCTATCTGTTTCTATAGAAGAAAGAAGTGCATGATGCATCTGAGCAAAAGCATTAATTGGGCTTGTGATTCCACCACTATTATAAGTCATTAATGCAGAGATTATATCAAACCCTTCTTGGGTCTGATATTTTTGTTTTACGAGGTAATTTTTATACTCATCATTTTCTTTCTTTGTTAATTCTAAAAGCCGACGTTGTTCTTTTACAGCATTTTTTAGTTCAACAGCATTATATATCTGATAGCCTATCACAAAAGCCACAGCCAAACTAAGCAAAGTTGTGATAACACCAACATATGCATCTTCTCCTATTTCAAATGGAGTTATCTTCATCAATGAAAACCCTAATGCTGTTAGACATATAATGAATAACACACAGTTTATCATCCATTGTTTCATATTTCTTATTTTCTAAAATTAATCAACTCTTTACCACTCATATACACTGGCTGACCCTCCGCATACTCTTTTTTCTGCTTCGAATCGGCTTCATGTTTCATCCTGTCAGCCTCAATGATTTTCTTTATATCAAACTCTCCAAGCGTTATCTCTTCGTCAAAGAAATAACACAAATAGACTTCATGCCGAGGGTTGATATAGCCTGTGTCTATCATCTGCTGTTTGGTCAGTTCACCTACATTCTTCACGCGAAACGCCTTATACACGCCTTTATCTTCTTTCTCAAACTCATAGAGAATGACAAATTTAGCATGGCGTATGTTTTCACGACTCTTAATGACACCTCCATGAACATCCTTTCCTATGCGTACATTATAGGCATCGTCACGTTTGCCCCCTCTTCGACTGAATATCCAGTTAAGTTGGTTGACACCATTAAATCCGCCAATAAGGAAAGTTGCATCGGGATATTGCTCCAAATGGTGCATCGTAAGATACTCCTTTGGAATCTCGTCGTGTGGTCTTGCTTCCACTTTTGGCATTATATCCTCTGGCAGTGTCTTCGGGTCAACCCCAAGCGGACACTTGGCAATATAGAAAGCTTGGCGTAGTGCAAACATGACAGCTTCATTCTCATTAGATATCTTTGCGCTGACCTCCGGATTACTTTCTTTCTCTGGCTTGCGCAACGCCAACGAGAAATATTGCTGGTCACTACCTTCTCGGTTGTCGAAAGGATGATACACCTTGCCGAGCACTTGCTGGAAATTCTCTCTGATGTAGGTATCGGGACTGACATCGCTCTTGGCGGTCATGGCGTAGAACTCAAAGTTTTCTTTGAGCATCTGCTGGATTTCCGTGCGGAACATCCGTCGCACCTTGTTGCGCCACTGTACCTTGCTTGCTGCGTTGTTGCGTCCGTAGAGTGCCACGACAAAGAGGAAGTTCACGTCGTAGTGTGCGAGCAGAAACGTATCTCTGTCGAACAGTCGGTTCTCAAACTGACGGCTCAGATAGTATTGTTGCCTACGCTTGCTCTCTTCCTTATCGCTATCGATGAGCTTTATGTCGTCTTCCGGGCGAAGCACGTTCTGGTTGGCGGAGATGAAGAAGTTCGGGATGATGTTGTAGCCCTCGGTCACGTCGTCGCGCAACTTCACATGACCGCTTTTCTCCTCTGCCTTGCCGTCGTTGAAGAGGTCGATGTTCCATTGTATAACATTCCTTGCGTAGGTAAACTGCTTGTAGATTGACTCCTTGCCAAGTGAGTTGCCTCGCTTGTAATACTTGGAGTCGCCTATGTAGTAGATGTTGTCGTTCTTGTCGTTGTTGGTCAGCTCCTGGTACTGGTAGAGGTGGTCCACTCGTTTGCCGTCGGGCTGGTCTTTCAGTTCCTTTGGCAACTTCTGGTCGCCTGCTATCAGCTCGTCGATGATGGCTTCAAACACGATGTGGAAACTCTTCACCAACAGGTATTCCCTCTGGTCTACGTTGAGCATGATGTTGTCTGGCCGGTCGAAGAAGGCATAGCACAACTCCCATAGTTCTAACGCCTTGTCGGAGAAGTATTTGTATTTGATTTGCTTCAGACGTCGCTTGCCGTAGCTGTCTATGTATCGCTTGAACTTGTCGCCTCGTATCAGTGGGAAGTTCACGTTGATGCTTACAGGAAAACCATACTTGTCGTGCATGTGCTGCAAGATGCTATAATAAATGACAAGCAGCTCCTCGTCAAAGTTTATCTGGCGTTTCTTGTTGATGGGGTTCAGATAGCTCACGTCTTGACGGCGTGTGCCTCCGATGCTCTCCTGTATCACGGCTTGGCTTCGGCTGATGGTGCGTGTCCAGTTTATCTTGTTGTAGCCGGAGTGGAGGTTCTTGACGATGAACATCACGAAACTCTCGTTGCGTTTGTTCCACTCCTGCAGGGTGAGCAGCACGTCGAGAAACGTGTTTGCCTTGCGCTTCCTCGTGTGCCCCATCATCGGGGCTTGCTTGTATAGCACGATGCTCGACTGGCGTTTGCCGTCTTCCACCCGGTCAAACTCGTGGTCGCGGAACACGGTGATGGCTCTGTATATCCACACGCTCAGATTGTAGATAAACGTGTGCTCCTCGGTGGTCAAGTCCTTGCAGTCCTCGGCGTTTATCAAGTCTCGTGGCTCGATATGCCCGAACACTTTTTCCTTGCCAAACTCGCCTTCCAACAACACCTTGGGCAGAATAAACACACAGTCGTTCACGTCGGGATCGTCGTTGAAATAGTAGCCAACATAGCTCAGGCTCACTTTTCCCTCCACGTCTTGAAGCACACCAAGTCCTTTGAGTACGTCGCACACGTCCTCATATTTATATTGGTATTCTTCGATTAGTATGCGCATTATTATAATTTTTCAACCATCCAATTTTGTTTCTTGGCAAATTCAATTATTGCTTGAATATTTCCTATTGTCCATTGTTTATAGATGGAATAGTTTATACCATCACTGGACTCGTAACCAGATTTGTAGTATCTTGAATACGAAGCCAAGTCTACATCACTTTTCACAATGAGACCAGGGCCTGGTACCCCATTTAGCATACTATCGGGGAACGTCTGTTTTATCAGCTCAAATGTCAAATCTTTATGCTCGTTCAAGTATGTGTCTATGATTTTTTGACCTAATGTACTCTTTCCATATTTTCCACTGCCATTAAAACTGTACTGGCTTCTATCTACATTTCCTCCAGTAATTATCGCTTCTAATGCTTCATTATCGGCATCATCGCCTTTCAGAATGTTTTCTTCGCCAACTACTCCGACAAGGAACTTTCTGATTGCCTCGACATTTACCTTGTTGTCGCTGCCATAGAAAGCATCGAAGCATATCTCTGCCTTTTCGTCATCGCTGATCTTGAATAGCGAGATGTCGCCGTCCTTGAACACGTCATTCCACAGGTAGAACAGCACTTTGCCGACAAACTTGTCTTCCGTGATGGTGTCGCTATCCTTCGGTGGCTTGCAGAAGAAATAGCCGAGTTTCTTGTCATCGCTGCTTGTTTCCTTGGCTATCTTCTTGTTGATTTCCTTAACAAACGTCCACCAATCGCAATACTCATTGCCACATTGTATTTTCCAGCCTTTCCTTGCATCAGCTATCTTCACATATCGCCAATCCCAACGGCGCTTGAAAGCGGAGTCGATGGGGAACAGACTTTGGTCGCTTGTGTTCATGGTCGCCCATATATAGAGGTTATTGGGCAATAGCAATACTCGTCCGTTCTTGATGTCATCTGACAACGTCTTGCCATAGTTGCTTGTGTAGCCATCCACGGCATCGTCCACGTCCAACTCATTTTCAAGGGCATACTCTCCGCCATCGGCAAACGCTTTCTTTATCTCGTTCTGCAAGTCTGAGTCGGCTTCTATAGGGTAGGTGGAGAAACCGTTGTCGCTTCTGTCGATTAGCTGGAACAAATCACCGAATATCTGGGCGCAGTTGCCACGATTGATTTCCTCTATCACCAAGAACTGCGGTTCTGCCGTTTCACCGCCATAAGCATATTTCTGCCATGCGCCAAGATATGCTTTCAAGAATGCTTGCTTAACATAGGTGTAGGTGATGCGTTTCTCCTTTGCCACCTCAACTCCTTGCGCACCATATACTGGTGTCTCTTCCATTGTCGGCTTGTATACGCCTACAAACGTTGAGTAGTCACTATCGGGGTGAAACGTTGTGCGGATGGTCGAGTAACCTTTGGTTACCTCTTTCAACTCAAACGACTTTCCAGTGCCAGGAGCACCATAGTAGATTTGCTGGAGTGGAAAATCTTCCAACATGACTTTTTTGGATGGCTTAACGCCTTTAAGCAAGGCATTTATAGCATCAATATCTCTTTTAATATCTTTGTCGTATACTCCCATATTATAGCAAAATTTGTGTAAATATTTTATCCGAAGAATTAATAAGTTTAGATTCGTTGGAGTTGACCTTTTGAATCAATCCAGCTTCTTCAAGAAAGCTACGAAGATAAGAATAGCATGTGTTGGGCAATTTTTCATCTTTTTCATTTACAAATTCTATTTCATCAATTTCCTTCTTATTCTGCTTAATATCTTCTATTGCTTCTTCAATAGTTATATCATTTTCGATGCAATGTAACGCATACAGAAACTCGTTCCAATTTAAAACAGGAAGCTCTTTCAGTAATTTTAAAGCAATCCACATGTTATGCCTCTTATAATCCGCATTGAGATACATCAACACAAGACCTTGCTTTTGTGCATTTTGTTTTATATTAACCAAATGAGAAATTATTTCATCTCTATTGGGGGTATCTTCCGAAACGTTATGCAATGCTCTGCATGCCAAAACAAATTGTGTTCCCAATTCTGTAAAACATCTATTTGCATCAAACTCATTATCGTAATTAACGAATCCTATTTTTTTCAAAAGTGGAAAGAACGTTCTAATCGCACTTTTGGCATTAGTTTCTCCAAAAAGTTTTCTTTTTTGAGCTTCTTCCTGTATGTCAATATAGGTTAGGCTTTTGCTACCAAATAGTTCAAGCATTTCGTATACTTGAACTATCTGGTCACAACGTGTTGAGGATAAGCTACTACCATCAACACCTTTATAGGTTTCAACAGATAAGGTTATATTCATTGTAATTCAGATTTGATTCTTTCTGCTATTATTTTTGCCAACATTGGCGGTACTGCATTTCCAACTTGCTTGTATTGGCTTCCTCGTGTTCCGAGTATCTCAAACGAGTCTGGGAATGATTGAATTCTTGCAGATTCTCGTACTGTCGGTATTCTTGGTTCTGAATAATGGAAATAGTTTCTATGCCCTGTATCTATAGTGTTAGACGGCTTGAAAGTTCCCATTCTTTCAAAAGCTTTATTATATTTTCTTACGTGCCAAATCTCAGCAGGCAAATCCCTTATATTGCCACCGTCTGGAACTTGACTTATAATAGAAATAGTTTTTTCTGTATGGATGGTATAGTCTTGATTAAGAGGCTTCTTTAAGTTTCCACGCATTGCCTTTTGAAATTCATTTTGTGGCTCACTACCATACTTCTCATTTGTAGCTCCCTCCAAATCGCTAATACCATCTTTTGCCGTCAGTTTATAGTCATAAGGTTTTGGAAAAACAAACTTTTTGTTTTTGATTCCAACATAGAAAACCCTATATCTATTTTGGGGAATACCATAGTCAGCAGCATTTAGTAGCTGATAACTAATTGTATATCCCAATCCTTCTTCTCCAAAACGTTTCAGTAGGTCTTTTACAAAAGCACCTTTATTTAAGGTAAGCATTCCTTTTACATTCTCTATTACAAAGAAATCTGGATTTGAGAGCTTTACTGCTTTGTAAAATTCCAAGTACATTTTATTTCGAGGGTCATCTACCTCTCTTTTGCCAACAGTGCTGAAACCCTGGCATGGAGGTCCACCAATTATGCCCGATATATTTTGATTTTCGATTATTGCAGGAAGTTTTTCTACGTTAAAATCTTCAACAGAAATAACTTCTGCAACTTTTTCCTTTCTATTATGGTTATATGTTTTAACGGCATCAGCCCACATATCAACAGCCGAGATAATTTCAAACCCAGCCTGCTCAAAACCTAAACTAAGTCCGCCAATTCCGCAAAATAAATCAATTATTTTCATTCTCTAATATTTTCATTATTGCATCTGCTACTGCTTTCGCGAGTAAGGGGGGAACCGCATTACCCACTTGTCTATACTTGCTACCACGAGGTCCTTGAAAGTCAAAACTATCAGGGAAAGACTGCAAACGAGCAGACTCCCTTATAGTTGGAATTCTATTGTACAAAGGATGGAAATAGTTACTATGAGCATTTCCCGTGTCTATTGTACATGATTGCGTTTCAGGATTCAACCTCTTATATGCAGATGAATGCCTATTTTGCCTGTTGTTTGACCATAGTTCAGCAGGAACATCTTTCCAGTTACCTCCTTGTGGCACGAAGCTAATCCTTTTCTGAACCTTTTCTGCAGGATATACAATATCTTGATCCATAACGATATTGTCCTTACTTCTAAGGTATTTTCGAAGCTTGGAATTGGCAGGTTCTTTTAATTCTTTAGCTCCTGTACTATACTCCTCAAATTGATACAACTCACCAATAGCATCTTCAACTGTTGTTTTTTCTTGCTTTATCAAAGAGTTGAAATCAAAGACAATATCCTTATAGTCTTTACGCACTCCAACTATAATTGCACGTTTTCTGTTTTGTGGAACACCGTAATCAGAAGCATCAAGCACTTGATAACTTATATTGTATTCTGCCGAGCCAAGAATTTCTTGAATTCGTTTTATAGCATATCCATTGTCCAGAGAAAGCAATCCACGTACATTTTCAATCATTATGACTTTGGGATGTATTCTCTGAACAAATCTTATATACTCAAAAAACAATTTATTTCGTGGGTCCTCCATCTCTTTCTGCCAACGATTGGCAGAAGAAAAACCTTGACATGGTGGTCCACCTACAATAACATCAACATCACCATATTCCTTATCTATTTCTTCATTTGTAAATGTTGCAATATCTATATTATGTACTTTTGCTTTTTTGAAATTATGCTTAAACGTTATGGTGGCATATTCGTTAAAATCTATGCCACCAACTATATCAAAGCCTGCAAGTCTATATCCTTCACTTATTCCGCCACATCCACAAAATAAGTCAAGAACTTTATATTTTTTCTTTTTCATTTTACTTTTCCAAGCTCTTTTTAACTATCCCCAAATAGTTTACTTCATCTTCAAAATCTTCACCAAACTGTGTGCGAAGAACGTTAAGAACGTCTGCTATCTTGTTTGCTTGCTCTTTAAGCAATTCTTTTTTGTTCGTTTCCATAAGATTTATTTTTGCGGATTATGCTTCTACTTCATCTGTTCTCACCAAATCAGCTAACTCAACATTTAGCAATTTGGAAATTTTTATGAAGGTTTCTATATCTGGCTGACTTGTGTTTGTACACCATTTTGATACTGTAGCCTTATCTCTGCCCAACTGTTCTGCTAACCAGTTATTTGATTTATCTTTTTCTGCAAGAACAATCTTTAGTCGATTAATTTTCTTGTTTCCCATTATTGTTTGTTATTTATTTGTATGTATATAAACGACAAAACCCGCAAAATATTTTGCAAAATCAGAAACTTTTTTCGATACTTTTAAATTTTAATCTTGTTTCCTGTCTTTTCTAATCCTTTAATCGCCTTATATCTTTGCCTCAAAAACAGCATATTATGCCCGATACACTAACATTTACATCCGTCCTAACATCCCCGGCACCCATGCCTCCGCAGCCTTCACCTCCAAGACATCTGAAGTCTTTAAGGAGGAGCACAACATCGCACCAATCATCATCAACGACAAGATGAAGTAGATCCCGTGGGGAGGTGACAATCAGATGCCGTACAACATCATTGACCTCATCGAGTCCGACGAGACAATGAGCACTTGCCAGACGTTCAATGCTTAAGTCTGCTATGGCAGCGGTCTTGTCTACAACACAGACCAAGCCACCGTACAAGTTCATAAAGAAGTTGATGACTTCCTCGCCGACAACGACATCACCACCTATTTCCTCGGCGTGTGCCAGGACTTCAAGCACTTCGGCTTCTGCATCAGCGTGATCATCCTCAATGAGGATGCCAGTCGCATTGTCCGCATCGTGCGCAAACAGGCGTACTATAGTACCACATCGAGATTGCCAACTCCTTCTGGAACAATATCTTCAAAGTCGAGGGCATTACTGACCGTGTCAAGCAGCAGGAACGTGTCAACGAGGAGAAGGACAACATCATCAACTTCCTCACTGGCATGGAGAACAGTGGCAAGGTGCTCTTCTCCACATTCTATGTTTCACCCAACGGTGAGGAGCAGCACGACGTGGTAATCAACAAGATTGAGACGGATAAGGATGGTGGCGACTGGGCGACAGACATCATCGAGGCGGTAAATATGATGTGCTTCACGATGCGAGTCCACTCCAACCTCGTAGGCTCGGTGCCAGGCAAGTCGCAGACCAATAACTCCGGCAGCGACAAGCGAGAGCTTTACACCATCGCCCAGGCTTTACAGAAGCCTTACCACGACCTTCTCTTTTCCGTTCACCGACTGATCATCCGTTTCAACAAATGGACAGCGGTCAAGCCGGACTGCCCATTCATCCAGCTCACCACGCTCGATGAAAACAAGGATGCTAAACAAGTTTCAATCAATAAAGACAATGACAATGGCAAATCTGATAAATGACAACGATACCTTAAAGAAATACGTCCCCAACACCCTCAAAGCGGTAGCTGGTGAGCTATCTCTTTTTGACAAGATACAATATCACCTCTTACAGGCGGAGCAATGGCTTACCGACACTTTCGTTTCATCCGACACGATGAGTCGCATCCGCACATACTCTGACAGCACACCGCTCCTGCATTACTGCCGTATCATCACGGCTGCAGAGGCGATGCTGCACGCCGTACCACAGCTCGACCTCATACTTACGCCTAACGGAGTTCTTCAGTCCGGAACTCATGGACATGCTTCGCACCGCCAACACTCTCAATAAGTGGGATATGACTCTCGACACCGCCCAATACAAGCGGATGTATCAGCGCATCTCTGCCATCGAGTTCTCCATTCTCCGCATAGGGGAATACCCGATACCAAGCATCATCGACATCGTGAACAGCATACGTTTAGCCAAGGGCAACGTATTCGCAGAATGGAAACAGTCTGACACCGCCAAACTCTTTGAAGACCATGGGTATAAAAATAAAAAGGAGTCAAGTGGGTATTTCTTCTGAAAAAGTTGCATTTTTATGTAATATTCAAAGAAGTTGTGCGTTTTATAATAAAAGCCATAAAATATATAACAAATGAAAAAAAGGCTATTTGCAACCATGTTGCTTTTTACTTGCATCTTATCATTAACTTCATGCAGCAAAGACGATGGTGATTGGGATGCAATGAAATGGGAAAAGAACAATTATGAAGAAGCACTGACACCAAGTTTTGGCAAGGCTATTGGCGTGCCAAAACTTGGCGGTACATATACTTTCAAATGCAAGAATTACAAGAATTTTTGGATTGAATACGTTAATGAGTCGGTGGGTGATAAAACCATTAAAAACGTTCCTGCGTATGATGACAAACCTTATTCCGAAGTTAAAGGCAGCTATACATCTTCAAAGGTGGAAGGAAATACGCTCACTGTTACATTTGCGCCAAACGAAACACAGGATGGACGTTATGTTCGTGTAGAAGTTTACGCAGGTGATATTTTTGATAAAATCATATTTGTGCAGAAACCAGAATAAACAACTTGTCTTTTCTCACCATAAAATGCTTCCGTACTTTCGCAGTATGGAAGCATTTTTCGATTTATCCATCCCCAAGTCGTGGGCGGACTTGTCCGACCCACAACTCCTCTTCCTTCTTCTGCATGACCTCCTCGCCATAGAAGTGAAGATTGAAATTGTCCATGGTCATTTCCTCGTCAAGGACATCCATAGCCGTTACAATCTTCTTACACTTGCGGAGCAGCTGCGTCACCTCTTCTGATGCAGCCATGTTTCTTGTACCGAAAGCTCTCAAAATGTGTAACGCACTTTTGCGTAACGTGTAACGCAATGTGTAACGCATTTTTGGCACATCGTGTCACATTATGTCCTCTTCTGTACTCTTAGCAGAATTCCACCGTGATGTTAGACAATAATGTTAACCTCTAAATAACCTAATATAGAAAATAGATTTTCCACTGAAATCAGCCTATTATATGCGAAAAGAGGACTTTACGTTATGTAAAAGTCCTCTTTCTTTCAATTTGAAATTTCGTTCCTTGGTGATCCGCATGGGGTCACAAAGTGATTCCGTTGGAATCCAAGTGATCCGCTTGGAATTCAAATTCTAACGCCGTTGTAATCCCATGTAAGTCACATCATTACAGGGCTTTAGAAGGAAATTTCTATCTTCTACAAAACAAACGTCAAAGTAGTTTTTTTCAAAGTGTCACACAAGTGTCACACATTTTACTTACATACGTGCCTACATACATACTGAAAGCAGACAGACGTTTAGATTTTGAACTATTATTTTAAAGAACTCTTTTTATTGCTTTACTATCGACAAGTATCATTATGTCGCATAGAAAGTGTTAAATAGTAGGTATGTAGGTACAAATAATTTACATTTTGCAAATCAATCTTTCTTTTTCCTTATAATTTTGCCGAAGAAAGTTCGACAAGTGTTAAGGCAGACTGCAAAATTCGGGTGGTGTTCTATTCGTAGAATATCCTCTATATAACAATGCAAAGATACGAAAAAAGTGCGATATTACCAATGGTTTTCAAGCTTTTAACCTTTACTTTGATATAGGTCTAACCCGACATGGAATACACTACAGAAGGACTTATTGTAAAACAACAAATAAGTTATCTATGAAAATTGAAAGAGTAACAAATATCACTGAATGGATAAATGCCATCAACCCCGGAGAGGTGAAGTCTGCCTACCTCCCTTGCGACAAGGTGCAGTCGTTGAACTGCCTTGCTTCACGCCACAATCAAGGCAGAGGCAAGCAGAGAGGCAAATTCGTACACTATCATTATTGTTCTGACTTAGAGGTTGCGACAATAATTTGTGAAACAAGAGAAGATTATCTAACAAATAAAGAAAATGGAGAAGAGAACAGTTGGAAGACCCAAATCCCCAAGGATTTCAGATGATGACATGAAGAAGATTGTCATTGACCAGGAAGAGACCGTCATGAGTGTCGCTGCATTGGCTAAAGAGCTCGGCATATCGACACAAGCAGTAAGAAAACGGATTGAGCGCAAACTAATCCCTGCTCATAAAAAGGGACGTTTATGGTACATTCTAAAAAGCGAATACATAAACGCTATAAGAGCATTGTAGAATCATCCTCAATATAACTGTTAAGTCCCTATATCCAATGTCGGGAGATAGTGGATATAGGGCATTTTCCACTCAACACCACATTATGATACGACAAGAAACCATCGACACCATCTTGGAGCGCACAGACATCGTGGCGCTCATCGGCGAACACGTCCACCTACGGAAGTGTGGCTCGCGCTATGTCGGCTGCTGTCCGTTCCACAACGAGAAGACGCCTTCTTTCTATGTTTCTCCACAGACCGGCAGATTCAAGTGCTTCGGCTGTGGCGAAGGTGGCGATGCCATCCATTTTATAGAAAAGGTGGAGAACAAGACGTTCATTGAAGCCGTCAAGACGTTGGCACAAAGGGCTAACGTGGAGATTGAGCAGGAGCAGGAATCAGCGGAGGCAAAGCAGAAGCGACTGCATAAGGAAGCGTTGTGGATTGCCAACAAGCAGGTTGCCGACTTCTACCGCAAGCAGCTCCTGCAGTCGAAGGAGGCACAGGCGTATGCCTACAATCGTTGGGGAAAGGACTACTGCACTCTCAAAGAGATTGGATATGCACCAGCTGATGGGCACGCCCTGCAGCAGCTTCCAGTAAAGGCGGACTTCCTGAAGGAGTTGGGACTTCTCAATCGTGGTGGATATGACTTCTACCAGAATCGTATCATAATACAGATACATGACCGTTTCGGGCATGTAATTGGCTTCACCGCTCGCTGCATGGATGAGCAGCAGCCCAAATACCTGAACAGCTCGGACTCGCTAATCTTCCACAAGTCTACGGTACTCTTCGGCATCGAGGATGCTTGGAAGACGGCAGCTAAGCAGGATAAGATGTTTCTCGTTGAGGGGGCACCGGATTGTATGCGTCTTCAGTCTATCGGCATATACAACACGGTGGCTGCGCTCGGATCGGCGTGGAACGAAACGCATTTCTCTACCATCAAGCGCATAGCAAGCAAGGTGTGTTTCCTTCCAGATGCTGACCCACCCAAGAACGGAGAACCATTTGGCCATGGCATACAAGTCGTCATGGAGGCTGGCACACTTGCCATGGAGTCCGGAATGTCGGTGAGCATCAAGGAAATCCCGGACACGGACGACAACAAGAAGCAGGATCCGGACACGTTCTTCAAAAACACCAATATCTTCAACGCCACCGAGGAGACGGACTTCATTCTTTGGATGGCGGACAAACTGTTTCCGCAGACGAACACCACGGAGGAGCAGCGCCTGACTATCAAGAAGATTGCTTATCTACTGTCGCTGATTGACGATGAAACAGGCGTGTCCATGTATATCGGAAAGCTCACGAAGTATTACCAGGGCAGACGGTTGTGGCTCCAGGCGGTGGATAAGGAGCGAAAACTGCGTGAGGAGCAGGACAAAAAGCATAAGGAGCAGGATGAGGACGACCTAAACCACAAATACGGCTTTTACATCGACCACGGCTGCTACATGTCCATAACGGAGAAAGGCAGCGTCTATGAGTGGTCGAACTTCACGATGGTTCCGCTGTTCCACATAAAAGATACAACAAATCCTAAACGTCTATATAAAATAAAGAATGCTATGAAACATGAGGAAATTTTGGAACTGAAGCAGGAGGATCTTATCGCTCTCGCTAAGTTCAAGCAGAAAATCGAGGGCTTGGGCAACTTCATTTGGAAGGGTACTGAGAAGGAACTAACGAAACTCAAATCATATCTATACGAGAAGACCGAGACGGCAACGGAAATCACTCAAATGGGTTGGCAACGTGCCGGATTCTACGCTTTTGGCAATGGTGTTTTCCACGACTGCCATTTCATCCCGGCTGATGAATTTGGCATAGTAAGGCTGAAGGATAAGGGCAACTTCTATCTGCCATCCAGTTCGTCCATATATAAGAACGACCCGAAGCTCTTTACTTTTGAGAAGCAGTTTGTGCATCTCAATCTTTCTTCAGTTACTCTGAAGGAGTTTACAGAGCAGCTGTTCAAGGTGTATGGGGACAACGGACGTGTGGGCTTCTGTTTCTATCTCGCCACGCTCTTCCGCGACGTGGTGACTTCTACTTCTGCCAACCACTGGTTCCCTATCCTCAATCTGTTCGGTCCGAAAGGTAGTGGCAAGTCGGAGCTTGGTCACACGCTGCTTTCGCTGTTCACAATCAGCTACACGGCACCGAATATCCAAAACTCTACGCCATCGGCTCTGAACGACACGGTGGCGCAGTCGGCTAACGCACTGGCGCATATTGACGAGTACAAGAACGATATCGACCCGAAGATGATTGAGTTCCTGAAGGGTCTGTGGGACGGCACCGGTCGCACTCGCATGAATATGGATCTTGACAAGAAGAAGGAGACGACTGCGGTGGACTCTGGCATCATCCTTTCTGGTCAGGAGATGCCGACATCGGATATCGCTCTCTTTACCCGACTCGTCTTCCTGCAGTTCCCTCGAAGTGAATTCTCGGATAAGGAGAAGCAGAATTATAAGGTGTTGCTCGAAATGCGCTCGCTGGGACTGACGCACCTGACTCTCGAAATTCTCAAACAGCGCAAGCACTTTGAACAGACGTGGTCGACGGCGTTCCATGATACGCAGAATATCGTCGGCAACGCTCTGGGTGGCGAAAAGGGTGAAGACCGTATCATGAACAACTGGTGTGTGCCGTTGGCTGCGCTTCGGGTACTACAAAAGATCATCCCTACGCTGACTTTCGATGAGATGCTGCAAGTCACCATCGAGGGGATAAAGAAGCAGAATGGTGAGTGCAAGACTAACGGCGAGCTGGGCAACTTCTGGAATGTGGTACAGTATCTTGCAAGTGACGGCGAACTGATTGAGGGTGGCGACTTCTTCATCCGCTATTGCAGCAAGTTCAAGACGGACATCATCAATGCCACTTGGCAGACTGAACGTCCAGTATTGTTCCTTCAGAAGACTCGTATCTTCAACCTCTACCGCAAGGAGGGACGACAGGCTAACGAGAAGGTGCTGCCTACGGATGCGTTGAAATACTATCTTCAGAACAGCCGTGCCTACCTGGGCGAAAAGGTGGCACGATTTGATGTGTATAAGAAGGGCATCATCCAGTACGACCATACCAGGGCTGCTATGGGCAGCACGCCTCCAAAACTTACTATGACACAACGTGCCTACTGCTTTGACTATGACTTGCTTTGCGAGACGTTTGGCATCAGTCTGTGGACTGCGCCTGACCAATCCGACAGCGACGAGCCTTTCTAAAGGCTTTTTACTCTTATAAGCGGTAGCTTACTACGAATATATTTCTTTTCAATAGGTATCATAATCAGGTGGACTGCCGGGGCGATTGCATCGTCTCGGCGGTTTTTATTTTGCGGAAGACATGGCCATCCTCTGCGATGCTGCCTAAAGAAAAGTGGTATCTTGCAAAAGCCTTGTATCTATCTATCAATTTTGTAGTCCATCACACGCTCCAAAAAGCATAAAGTGGTAGTCATTGACTTTATATGTAGCGAAATCCTCATTGTTTTTGCCCTCATTCATTTTTCAGAAGAGAAATGCTGTAATTGTTGTAACTTAATGTAACTTTCTGTATATCATTTATTTAGGTAGTCTATTATCTTGTAATTTCTTATAACTTCTTGTAACATTTCATTATGCTTTCTAAATACCAAAGGGAAATAGGTACTGAAAATCCTTATTTTTAGTTGTAGTCCGGCTTCTCCTCTTCTGCTACTGCTTGCTTTTTTTCATGCGGTATCGTAAGTGTCACCGTGCTTAAAGAGAACGTGCCTGGCACTTGTGAGCCTTTCACTCATTGCTCTTCTTTGATGTATGTGCCACATGGTAGGCTTTGCCCTACGATAATCTAATGAAAGAGGTATTGCTGACTCTTTTTTATTGCTCCGCTCTTGTGGACATAGGTGATGGATTTCTACCGCATAACATTCAAATTGTCAGACATGCAGCCCTGGTTTCGTTCATGGGATTTTTCCGCGTGCAAAGTTAGCGCAAGCGACATTCTGCAAGGGCACGGCACTGCCTTAGCTCGAATATTTTTTCAAGATTTTGGGGTGCGGTGGCTCCTGGTCCAAATTCTCGTTCCGCCAAAGGTGAAAAAATATTCGGCTATCTCTTGCCTTAAATGTCTTCTTCTTGCGCTGGGTAAGGCAGCGTAAAAAGTCCTCATTTCGAGGGCTGCATCTAAAAGTCTAACAATTTAAATTTCCAAGTTATGCAAGAAATGGTTTTAACATCACCTAAGTCGGCTCACAAGAGCATGAAGGAGCAGTTTGAGAGTGTCAGCAGCTATATCGTTGATTATCTCTGGGATCAGCCTGCCATCTACTGTGGCACATACAAGAAGTACAATGAAGGCTCACTCTTCGGTGCCTGGCTCGATCTCCGCACGTTTGACTCTTACGAGGAGTTCATTGATGTATGCAAGCAGCTTCACGCTGATGAGGAGGATCCGGAGCTTATGTTTCAGGATTATCAGTGCTTCCCTGCTGAATGGTATTCAGAAAGCTGTATGGATGAAGAAGTTTTCGACAAGATAATAGCTTTCATCCAAATGGATGATGACAAACAGAAAGCGTTTAAGGCTTATGTTTCCGCCACTGGCGATGACAGCATTTTGGATTTTGAAGATAATTATGAGGGCGAATATGATTCGGAAGAGGATTTCGCCACACACATCGTCAATGAGTACTATGATTTGGAGCGCATGATGGGCAATCTCTCATGTTACTTCGATTACAAGGCGTTTGCAAGGGATTTGTTCATCTCGGACTACATCTTCGAGGATGGCTACGTCTTCCGCAGATAAAGGTGGAAGCCGGACGAGGCAATCGCCTCGCTCCGGCTGCCCACCTTTTTATAGCGTGACCGAAATTTATTCGAAGTAAGGAGTGTTTTATTTCAAAGCTTCATCAAGTTTCTTGACTAATATCGCAGGGTCTTTGCGAAACTCTTTCATGCTGAGATCTTTGAGCACTTCCTTTATTTGTGGGAAGTTCTTGAAATATCTTTTCAGCATGGTCTTCTGACCAATTCCTGCAATGCTATTATCCTTCAAATAATAGGTTCTTGCAAAGTCCTCATTCTTGGCTTTGTAATAAAACATGATAGCCATTCTGTAAATACTTCCCGATTTCACATGGGTAGCTGTGCTTATATAGTGAATATAGGCAGAAATGTTTTTCCCCTCATAAACTGGCTGAAGGAATACCGGATTTTTGTAGAGTTTCGGATTCTCTTTATAAGACATGCTCAATCCCATTTGGGCAACCATCGGAATCCAGTTTTCCCATTCTCCAGCCTTCTTGTTATAGTATTTTATCTCTTTTACATCAGTAGATGCGAAGTCTGCCTTCTCACCATCAGTTTTTTTGATTCTGAACTCATGGTAATTGTCTACATTAAAGGAAAACTTCCCAATGTCACCTTTCACAAAGGTGCCGTTGTTCAAGGTTACTTCTGCATTCTGAGCTTGTGTCACTCCACACAATACAATGGCAAGTAACATCAAAATCCATTTTTTCATACTCGTACATTTAAGTTCAACTTTATTTTGCAAATATACATCTTTTTTCATTACCACCCCAAGCTAAAATCAACTTTTTTATCTACCTACCTACCAAATAACAAATCTTAAACGTTCCCTCCTTTCCATACGGCCTACACAAAACTATAGTATCTTTGTGCTCGTAATCAATTTACAAGTATTATGAGCGACTATCACATCTATATCAAAATGCCTTCCTATCTGCGCCAGTGGTTCGTACATCGGCACAGTGGCACGGAACCAGTGCGTCTAAGAAACGGCAGCATCGAGTCTAAACTTATCAAGCTCGCTGTTGTCAAACCGCCTGTTTCTGCTGTCCCAACAAGGCAACGTGAGGATGAAGTCGCCATTTGTATTCCGTATTCCAAAACTCGCGACCCTCGTATTTACAATCATATCACGGACACTGGTAAACGTGCGTTACTGGAGAACGTGAAGAACTCCTTTGATGTAGACTGCTGGACATTCCTGCATGACTTCGGCAGGATCGGCAAACAGCAGAAAGACCTCATTTATCTCTACATGGAGCAACGGGGCATCAAGGAGGACGGCACTTGCTGGGACTCCATCGCGAAAATATACCAACGCTTGCGTAAGAATTATCTTACTAACCAATGCAAACGAAAAAACAGCACGATAAAAAACGGTAGCAATAACAAGGTTGAAACTGAAGAAATAGTAGAATAATATGCAACGTCTTCCCGGAATCATCAATATATATTACGTGCTTGCCTCGTCGCTCATGGCAAGCATCACACAGAAAGCGTTGGCGGATGCTCCTGTCGGAGTGTTCGCTGACACTTTCCTAATTCCGCATATCGGTGATGCCATTTGTGAAATGGAAACGCAGTTTGACAATAACGATACTTTGGAAAAGGTGAAACTCTCTTTCTCTACTACTTCGCAGCTGCCAGCTCATGAGCATCTTGCTTTCGTCATCCATACGGTGGATGGAAAGCAGTATCTCATCGGCACGGCTGACAAGCCTTTTCCTGTCATCAAGGTAGACGACTCCACAGGCAAGGTGGATGGTGATTCGGCTGCTACGAAATACACCATATCTTATACAAACAAAGTGGCACTGGTGCCATGCACGGCGTGACGAGCGCCTTTTTTCATGCCTTTTTGTAACATTTTGTATGCAGTTGAAACATTGCATCAAAACTTAAAGTGTTGATAATCAGTATTTTCGTTTCTTGTTTACAATGTTACAAAAGATACAGCCAAAATCGGTTGAGTTTTTGAAAAGGCTATTTTTTCTTCGTTCTGTTTTTGCGCCCCACCTTCTTCCAATAGATAATTCGCAGTTTGCGATAACTTCTGCGTGATTGCCCAAATAGTGCAAATAAAATTACTATTGCAACTAATGCAAAATGATAAAATCTGCGAATACAAAAATATCCGCCTATCAGAATTATCAATATGATTACAATGTCTCTCACCATAAGTTTATCGTTTTACATCGCAAAAATACATTTTTTTTGTCTTTCTCCAACATTATTATATAATATATCTTTGCCCTCAAACAATTTTTGACAATCATGGCAAAGACAAAATACAATCTCCATCTTAAAGGCTACGTCGGTGGGTGGGACTTCGATTCTGACTACGTCGATTTCGTCCTAAACAAGAACACCGACAAGGAGGTTGCTGTTCTCATCGACTCTCTCGGCGGACAGCTCAACACCGCTCTCTCTATATCATCTGCATTCAGGCGACACGGCAATGTTCATGTGCACTTTGTGGGCATGAACGCCAGTGCCGCTACCATCGCGTCAATGGGTGCCAAGCGCATCACCATGGATCACTCGGCTATGTATCTTGTGCATCAGTGCTCACAGTCGTTCTTCGAGTGGGGCAGCTTGAACGCTACGGATATGCAGAATCTCATCGACAATCTGGAGAAGCAGAAGTCTGACCTTGACAAGCTGGATGCCAACGTCGCAGAGATGTATGCCGGACGATGCAAGAAGAAATCTGCCGACTTGCTGGAACTCATGAAAATGGGTGGATGGCTGACGGCACAGGAGGCACTGGCTTGGGGATTCGTTGATGAACTCACGGAGTTTGATGATGAGTCGGCTCCAGTTCTTACGGAGGCTATTGCTGCGGACTTTACAGCTCACGGCATACCGCTTCCTAAGATGCTGACCGACACGAAGTCGGAAGACATCACGGCGTTCAGACGATTCCTGCAGGCTTGTGCCTCTGTTTTCCACTCGCAAGAGAAACCAAATAAAATTGTTCCAACCATATCTTCTGAAGAAAAAATGAAAAAGACCTATTCTAACATTTGCAAGACTCTCGCTTGCGACTCGCTGGAAGCTAACGACGACAAGGTTACGCTTACCACGGCACAGCTCGAATCTATAGAGGCGGACATCACAGCGAAGTACAAGGAAATCTCCAATCTCTCTGCTGACGTTGACCGTCTGACTAAGGCTAACAGCGATTTGGAGGAGAAGCTGAAAAAGCTCCCTGCTGATACCACTAACACAGTTGTTGATGACAAGAAGGACGGTGGCACCAACACCGAAAAATCTGACATCGAGAAGTTCTACGACACCACCAACTCGGCTCAGGCTCTCTTTGACTCATTACCATAACAACTCACAAATCATAATTCAAAACTCCCAATCATGGCAGGAAAACTACAATTTACCCTACAAGAATACAAGGATGCTGCTCGAAAGTGGCGTTCTGACTTCCTTCGTCTGCCGATTATCGGCTGCGACGAGACTCTTAAGTTTATGACCGGTCGCCCTGGCATCCGCTACAAGGAGAGTGTGGGCACGCTCAACGCTTCGGCACAGTTCGCTCCTTACTCGCCAACTCGCTCGGAGGACGTGAACTTGCAGCTGGACTTCAGAACGCTTGAAACTTTCTTCGGTTCGGTGGTCGCTAAGTTCGAGCCTAACTCGGCTATCTCTACGCTCCTCGGCACTGGTGCCACTAAGGGCGACGGACAGAAGTCTGTGCCTACGGCTCGCGAGGTGCTTGGACTTATCGCCAAGTCGCTCTCCGAAAAGCTCAATGATGCTATCTGGAGCGGTGTGCGCAACGCAAGCGGTACTACCACCCAGGATCTCTTCGATGGCTTCGACACCATCACAAAGAAGGAAGTTACTTCCGGTGCTCTCGCAAAGGAGAACGGCAATTACCTCAAACTGTCGGATGCCATCACCTCTGCCAACGCTGTTGACGTGGCTAAGGAAATCCTCTTCTCGCTCGATTCTCGTCTTCGCTCGCAGACTCTCTTCATGTACTGCTCGCAGGACTTCGTGGATAAGTATAACGAGGGTTATCTGCTCACACACAGCGGTATTCCGTATAACACGCAGTACAATCAGCCTACTGTCGAGGGTTCTAACGGCAAACTCATCTTCTGTCCGCTTGCTAACAAGACGGAATCGAAGTATATCCACATCTCGCCAAAGATCAATATGCTTTATGGATATGACCAGATGGGCGACGTGGAATCGGTTGACGTTGAGCGTTTCGATGCGTTCCTTCTCTCGTACATCGCCACCATGTTCTTCGGTGTACAGTTCGAGTCTATCGACAAGCGACGCCTGAAGGTCGTTGAACTGGCTGGCTTATAGTCTAACTCTTAACAATAGTAATTATGGCAGCATCTAATACAGACGTACAAAAATCTCTTGCATGGGCGATGGGCACACCGGAACTTCCTGGTGTGCGTCGCCGTGTGTATTATACATCCAAGAATGATATTCTTGTTTGGCCTAAACTTCCTCATAACGAGGTCGGGCGTGTCACTTCTTCTGTCTATGACGGCTCCTTCACGTTGAAGGAAAACGCTGTATGGAAGTACATCGACATCCTTCCTGAGAAGTCGCAGCTCACAAGTGAGGCACAGGGTGAACTGCCGTCACAGACGCAGCTCAACAAACTCGTGGCGGTTCATCCATCGGTAAGCGAAGCGGCATCGGCTGCAGCTGCTTACCTCAATAACAACGACAACGTCTTCATCGTCGAGGACATGAAGGGCAAGCACCGTGTCGTGGGTTGTGACAAGTGGACTACCAAGACCACAGTCACACAGGATCTCGGTCAGGGTGCCACTGGCACCACCGGCACCACTATCAACGTGGAGGCATCGGACGAGTGTCCGGCTCCGTTCTATACTGGCACCATCACCACTGAGGACGGCGACATTGATTGCGCAGCGTAACGGCGAGTAAAGTTATAATCATAGTTGACCATGGACAAGCGGACTCCGATAGACATGCAGGAATTCTTGAATGACATTTCCGTGCCGGACTTATCGGGTCCGCTTGAGTTGTCTTCAAAGGAGGCTTCGCATGAACAGAAGGATATCTTCGCCATAGAGAAACGCAAGGCGTGGGATAAGTCGGTCGAAGCGCGGTGCGACTTCACCCGGCGCGTCCGGCTTACTCGACGGGCAGACACGTTCTTCATCTCTCTATGGCAGAAGTCGCTGTATGGCAGAACGCTGACGGATATAAAGGGCGACGACAGTATGGTGGCGTTCTTCGCTGATAGCATCTCACCACTTATACGTGACATCCTCGGTGAGGAGTTGAACACGGGGGCGTGGTGTATCGTCACCACTCCCAAACGTCGCCATCTCGTCAAGAACTTCGCCACTCGCATCAGCGAAATGATCGCTTCCCAGCTGAACATCCCGTTCTACGAGGATGTTGCTTTCTGCCATTCCAAGCAGCGAATCGGGGCTGTGTTCACTATGAACAATCTCCCCAAAGAGCCTAACTGCATCGTCTTCGACGACTTCGTTACTACTGGCTCTACGCTGAAGGCTATGCGCAATGTGCTTACCGAACATCACAAGAATTGTGTGTTCTTTACTGGTATCAATAATAAATTGTGAGCAAATGAGAGCAGAGTCAAGCTTGCTTGAACTATGCCAAGTGCTGCCACAATTCAACGAAGTTAAGTTATAACAACAAAGTTAAACTCTAAAATATGAACAATCTCACAGACAAACTCCAGCAATGGCTCGACACGCCATCTGCAGAGCGTGACTGGAACGAGGGTGCAATCCTTCTTCTCCAACTCACCAATAACACCATAATGTATCGTAATCTCAGCATCAATCCCAAAGGCAAGGCTGAGTTCATCGAAGGCAAGCTCCGTGCCTTTCTCAAAGCTCGCCGTGAGGTCGAAGCCCACGACGAGGTGAATATCATGCAGGAGCAGGTGGATTCCATCGTGGCAAGTCGCACAGAGATCAAGGAACACAACAAAGCGAAGGACTTTAAGGCTGGCAAGCGTGCGGATCACGACTCGCTGCCTGAGGAAATCCAGGCGCTCTATGTCGAGAACCTTGATATTACTCACCGTATGCGTGAACTCCATTTGCGCCTACGCTTGTTGTCGGACTCTACTAAGCAGGTGCCGGCTGCAGAACGCAAGCCATTACTCGACGAGTTTATAAATCTCGATAAAAAGTTGCACGCAAATTGGGACACTTATGACCATTATGTGACAAAGGCAGAAAGTGCAGCAAATACCGAAACAAAAGAAAGCGAAGAGGAGCAGACTAAGGAAACTGAAATTGGTCAGTCGCCAACTGACCAATTAGCAGAAAAGCCTGAGGATGCCACTCCTTCCAAGCCGAAGTCCAAGTCTAAATCCAAGAAGTAGTGAAGCGCAACATCAACATAGATGACATCCTAAAACCACTCTCGGAATGTCCACACCAGGCGTATCTCTCCAATGCTCTTCAGGTAGCGGACGTTTTGGAGTGGATTTTGGGACAAGTCGGCAAAGCGGAGATTTGGCAGACTTCGTTCTCAATCTCCGAGGAGTTCCTGCGTAGGCTCTTCTTCATCGAGAAATCGGGCAATATATCTGCCTTTAATCTTGTTCTCGACCATAAGGCTACGAACAAAACGCTAAAACTTTGGGCATTCATCACACAGACGATGAAGCGCACATATCTTGCCGACAACCACTCGAAAATCCTTCTCGTGCAAGCGGAGTCTGGTGAACAGATTAGTGTCGTCACCTCGCAGAATCTCACACGAGGCAACCGCCATGAATCCACGTTCATCTCCACTTCGCCCGACATCTTCAACTCTCTTCATGCGTCCGTCATGGATCTTATAAAAAACCATTCCGTTCCGCTAACCGACCTTTTCCAACAGCGCATCAACGCTGCCGGTGCTAACAATTAAAATAATATGGTATATTCAGAAGAAACTTTAACACAGATTGAACAATATGCTTCAATCTACCTCAAAATCAGTGATATGGCTGTAATTCTCGGTGTTCCACCAGAGGATTTACGCCGTGACATTGCTGACCGCACAACAGCCGTTTCGCAGCGTTACCACCGTGGCAAGGCTGCTTCACGTGTCAAGCTATTGCATCAGGAGATGCAGCTCGCCTACGTCGGCTCTCCACTCGCTCTTGAAAACACCCGTAACAACCTCCTCGATATGGAGGATGATGAATAATTCAAAATTCTCTTCATGTCACAATTAAGCATTATCGACATCGCCAAACAGGACCTTTACACCTCCCAATCGGAATTGGAAGGTAAATATCCTGTTCCCCAAATCGAACATCTACTTCGATTAAGGGATATGGTTACATGGTCTATCGCTAACCCTGACATGAAGGATCGTCAGTTTGTCGATGAACTGCGCAGTCGCTACGGGCTGTCGCAAGTCACGGCGTATGCGAACTTGAAAATCGTCAAGGCACTGCTCCCGAACCTATCGGAGTGTACGCGCGACTTCCACCGCTGGCGGTATAACGAGATGATCATGGAGACGTACCAGATGGCGAAGAAGCGTAAGGACACGAAGACGATGGAGAAAGCGGCCACTTCTTATGCGAAGTTCAACCGCATTGACATCGAGGACGAGCAATCTGTGCCGTACCACATGATTGTCGTCCAACCGTTCTTTCCGACTACTGACCCGCGTGTTGTGGGCATCACGCCTGTCCCGAACATCGACGACCGCATCCGAAAGCTCACGCAGGAGCTTACCACTTCGCATCCGGACACGGAGAATATCGAATACGAACAAGCGGATCTTGTTCTTGATGACATCTTTAAGCCTGAAGACAATGACGAACAAAGTTGACACTTCCCTTTGGGATATCGAGGCGAAGCAACACTCTAAGCGTGTGTACTTCAACAAACCTCAGCTCCTGACGCAATACATAGGCGCGAAGACTACGGTCATCGTTGCCGGACGACGCACTGGCAAGACGGACTCTATCGCCTCGCCGTTCGTGCTGCGTAACATGCAGCGTATGCCTGGCTCTACTGGTGGTATCGTCGTGCCTACGTTTAAGCACGGACTTACCAACACGCTCCCTGGTCTGCTTGCAGCGTGGAAGCGTTGGGGTTATATCAATGGCGTTCACTATGTGGTAGGCAGAAAACCACCGAAGTCCTTCGCGAAGCCAATCACCGAACCGGCTGACTATGAGCATGTCATCACGTTCTATAATGGCTCGGTGGCGATTATCATCAGTCAGGACCGCCCGGGCTCTTCCAACTCGCTCACGCTCTCATGGCTGCTCATCGACGAGGCGAAGTTCATTGATTACAACAAACTGAAGGACGAGACTCTGCCTGCAAATGGTGGCATACGCTCGTACTTCGGGCACCACAGCTTTAACCATAGCATGATGGTGCTTTCGGATATGCCTCAGACTACCAAGGGTTCTTGGTTCCTGCACTATGAGGATAAGATGGACACGGAGTTGATTGATACCATCAAGGGCACAATCTACAAGATTTGGCAGACGAAGGAGCGCATCGCCCAGCTCAAAGAGCAGCGCAAGCCCATCCCTTCCTATCTGCCTAATTACCTCAAATGGCTCGACCAGAGTCTGAACAAGATGCGCTCAGTCGCTATCTATTACAAGGAATACTCAACCCTCGAAAACCTTCAGCTTCTCGGTGAAGAGTATATACGACAGATGAAGCGCGACCTCACGCCGAAGACGTTCCAGACTTCTATCCTCTGTCAGAAGATTGGCATCTCGCACGATGGCTTCTACTCGTCAATGCAGGAGTACCACAAGTATGATGCTTCGGATTTTGACTACCTCGACTCGCTCGGCTACGACCGCATCATCAAGGAGGCGCAGCAGGATCTTTACACCATCCACGCCAACAACCAGTTCTCCACGCTCAACAGCTCGCTCGACTGTCGCACGGACTCGGACATCGACCCTATGCAGCCTCTCTGCATTGGTATGGACTACAATGCTAATATCAACTGGATTGTGTGCGGTCAGCCTCGTGCCAACCGCCTGAATATCCTCAAATCGTTCTATGTGAAGTTCGAGCGCAAAATCCCTGCGCTCGTTGCCGACTTCTGCACCTATTACGCACCACACCCAAACAAGACGGTCATCTACTACTATGATGCCACCGCCCTCGGCTCTAACTATGCCGTGAACGACCAGGACTTCCACTGGGTGGTAGTACATGAGTTCGAGCGCCACGGATGGCAGGTCATTGACGTGTATCTCGGCAACCCTATGCGACACGATGAGAAATATCTTCTCATCAACCAGGGCTTTGCCGGGAAGCAGCGACTGATGCCGTACTTCAACCGCCAGAACAACGATGACCTTATCCTCGCCATCCAATCAGCAGGAGTGGAGCGAGGTCGCAACGGCTTCCGCAAGAACAAATCCATGGAGAAGCAGCCAGAATCCGAAGAAGATCTTCTCGAACACCGCACCGACGGCACCGATGCCTTCGACACCCTCTATATCGGCTGCGAGAAGTTCCCACAGCACGATTTGTACCCAATTTGCGTGGGTGGGGTGAGATAATACAATAAAACGG